>MDTG01290226.1_pt1 | contig 45439 bp, 42 predicted proteins | sample 811421 | NCBI WGS metagenome assembly MDTG01 (sample SAMN05326645, study PRJNA326480) | marine metagenome | isolation source: seawater | place: Pacific Ocean: South East | collected 2011 | reverse complement strand
CGGCGGATCTGGTCTTCCTCGATCGATTCGAACAGGGCGCGGAAGTTGCCTTCGCCGAAGCCCTCGTCGCCCTTGCGCTGGATGAACTCGAAGAAGATCGGGCCGATGACGGTCTTGGAGAAGATCTGCAGCAGGATCTTGGTCGTGCCGCCGTTCACCACGCCTTCGCCGTCGATCAGGATGCCGTGCGTCTTCATCCGGTCGATCGGCTCGTCGTGGCCCTGCACGCGCTCGTGCGAGCGCTCGTAGTAGGTGTCGGGCGGACCGGGCATGAACTTCAGGCCGTTGTCGGCCAGCCGGTCGGTGGAATCATAGATATTGTCCGTGCCGACGGCGATGTGCTGGATGCCTTCGCCCTTGTACTTCTTCAGGTATTCCTCGATCTGGCTGGTGTCGTCCTTGGACTCGTTCAGCGGGATGCGGATCTTGCCGCAGGGCGAGGTGATCGCGCGGCTGACGAGGCCGGTGATGCGGCCGTCGATGTCGAAGAAGTGGATCTGGCTGAAGTTGAACAGGTCGCGGTAGAAGTCCCACCACTTGTCCATGTTGCCGCGATAGACGTTGTGGGTCAGATGGTCGAGGTAATAGAAGCCGACGCCCTCGGGCTTGGGATCGCGCTCGCCCAGCCAGTCGAATTCCGCGTCATAGGCCGTGCCGTTGGTGCCGTAGCTGTCGACGAAATAGAGCAGCGAGCCGCCGATGCCGACGATGGCCGGAACGTTAAGCGTCTTGTCGTCGCCCTCATAGGGCGTGGCGCCCTTGGCGACCGCATGATCGAAGGCGTGTTTGGCATCGACCACACGCCAGGCCATCGACGGGGCGCAGGGGCCGTGTTCGTCGACGAAGCGCATGCCGAAGGAGCCCGGCTCCGCATTCAGCACATAAGTGATGTCGCCCTGGCGATAGAGCGTGATCGCCTTGGACTTGTGTTTCGCGACTGGGACATAGCCCATGCGGCGGAACAGCGCGTCGAGCTTTTCCGGCTCGGGATGGGCGAATTCGACGAACTCGAAGCCGTCGGTGCCGGCCGGGTTGTCGTCGGTGATCTTCGCCGGGGGCGCGTCGTGCGGAAAGGGTCCCATGATGTCCTCCTCGAATGCGTTCGTGACTGCGAACATTTCCCCAAGTGTGCCAGATCGGACGCGCACGATGTGTGCAAAGGCGCTTGCCTTGCGGCGTGTGATGCACAAAATGTGTATGAGAAAGGCCAAGGGTGCATCCAATGATCGAGATTGACGGGTTCGATACGAAGATCCTCGCGTCGCTGCAGGATGATGCGGCGGTCACGAACCAGCAGTTGGGCGAGCGGATCGGCCTGTCGGCATCGCAGGTGTCGCGCCGCCGGCAGCGGCTGGAGGAGGCCGGCGTGTTGCGCCGCTACCGGGCCGATATCGATCCCGCCTCGGTGGGCTTCACGGTGGTGGCCTTCGTCGGTGTCGCGCTCGATGCGCACAGCCGGCAGAACGCGCGTCGCTTCAAGGATCTGGTGCGCGGCCTGGCGGAAGTGCAGGAAGCGCATGTGATGACCGGCGACATGGACTATCTGCTCAAGGTCGTGGTGCGCGATCTGGCGGCGCTCGCCGATTTCATCAACGAGGATCTGCTGCCGCATGATTCGGTGCGCAACGTGCGCTCCTCCATCGCCATGGAAACATTGAAGGACGACAATCTGCTGCCTTTCGCAACTGCCGGGTGAGTGCCCGCTTGCGCCTTGCGCCTGCCGTCCCCATTTCAGGACCGATGACCCCGCAAGACCGGAGAGACGCCACTATGTTCGACGCGAAACGTTTGCTGGATGAGTTCCTTGGATCAGGCGCTGGCGGCGGCCAGCAGGGCGGCAGCGGTCGCGGCGGCGACTATCTGGCACGCGGGCAGGACTATGTGCGCGGAAATGCCGGCGGGCTGGCCGGCGGTGCGCTGGCCGGCGGTCTGGCGGGGCTTCTGCTCGGCACCAAGAGCGGCCGCAAGATCGGCAAGAAGGCTGTGACCTATGGCGGCATGGCGCTGGTCGCAGGCCTTGCCTACAAGGCCTATCAGGGCTACCGCGCCAACCAGCAGGGCACGCAGCCGCCGGCCCGCGACGAGCCGATCCCGCTGGAGGCACCGCGCGGCACCGCCTTCGATCCGGCCCGTCAGCCCGGCGGCGAGAACCAGTTCGCCGTCACGCTTCTCACCGCGATGATCTCGGCCGCCAAGGCGGACGGTCATATCGACCGCGACGAGCAGGACCGGATCTTCGACAAGATCGACGAGGCAGGGCTCGACAGCGAGGCAAAGGCCTTCCTGATGGACGAGCTGCGCGCGCCGCTCGACCTCGACAAGGTCGTTGCCGGGGCGAGCAGCCCGGAAGCGGCGGCGGAGATCTACGCCGCCTCGCGGCTTGCCATCGATCCCGATCATGCGGCGGAAAAGGCCTATCTGCAGATGCTGGCCGCGCGGCTCGGTCTGGAGCCGGCCCTGGTCGACGAGATCGAGCATGCCGTGCGCGATGCCGAGCGTCAGGGGGCGGGCGTCTGAGGACATCCTCCCTGCGCCGTGGCGCGCGGACGCATCGCCGGTCGTCGGCCTTGACCAGCGGCGCGGCACTGTGCCTCCTATACCCTCAAACGGGTCGGGAGGATCAATGCAAGACCTTGGGCACTGGGACTATGTGATCGTCGGGGCGGGATCCGCCGGCTGCGTGCTGGCGAATCGCCTCTCCGCCGATCCCGACGTGCGGGTGCTGCTCCTGGAAGCGGGTGGCAAGGACGACTACATCTGGATCCACATCCCCGTCGGCTATCTCTATTGCATGGGCAATCCCCGCACCGACTGGGGCTACAAGACCGCGCCCGATCCCGGGCTGAACGGGCGCACGCTGTCCTATCCGCGCGGGCGGGTGCTCGGCGGCTGTTCGTCGATCAACGGCATGATCTACATGCGCGGACAGGCGCGCGACTATGACGGCTGGCGCCAGATGGGGCTGACCGGCTGGGGCTGGGACGACCTGCTGCCGCTGTTCAGGCGCGGTGAGGACCATTACGCGCTCGCCGACGAGCTGCACGGCCAGGGCGGCGAGACCCGCGTCGAGAAGCAGCGGCTTTCTTGGGAGATCCTCGATGCGGTGCGCGATGCCTGCGAGGAAGTCGGCATTCCCAAGGTGGAGGACTTCAACGGCGGCGACAATTTCGGCTCGTCCTATTTTCAGGTGACGCAGCGCGGCGGCGTGCGCTGGACGGCGGCCAAGGGCTTCCTGCGCCCGGCGGCGTCGCGTCCCAACCTGCGGGTCCTGAGCAAGGCGCAGGTGTCGCGGCTGGAGATCGCGGACGGTCGGATCTCGGGCGTTTCGCTGACGCTCGATGGCGAGCCCGCGCATGCGCATGTCGACGGCGAGCTTGTGCTGTCGGCCGGCGCCATCGGCTCGCCGCAGCTGCTGGAGCTTTCCGGCATCGGCGATCCGGCGGTGCTCTCCCGCCATGGCATCGCGCCGCTGTGCGAGCGCCCCGCCGTCGGCGCCAACCTGCAGGACCACCTGCAGATCCGAACGGTCTTCAAGGTCGAGAACGCCACCACGCTCAACCAGCTCGCCGCAAGCTGGTTCGGCAAGGCCAAGATCGCGGCCGAATATGCGCTGAAACGCTCCGGTCCGATGTCGATGGCGCCGAGCCAGCTTGGCGTCTTCGCCAGGTCCGACCCGGCGTTCGAGACCGCGAACATCGAGTACCACGTGCAGCCCCTGTCGCTCGACCGCTTCGGCGAGCCGCTGCACCCTTTCCCGGCGATCACCGCGAGCGTGTGCAACCTGCGCCCGGAAAGCCGGGGGCATGTGCATATCACCTCGCCGGACCCGCGCGCCCATCCGGAAATCCGCCCCAACTATCTGGCGACGGAAGGCGACCGCAAGGTCGCCGCCGACAGCATCCGCCTGACCCGCAAGATCATGCAGGCCAGGGCGCTGGAGCGCTATCGGCCGGTGGAGCATCTGCCGGGGTCGGCGGTCAACAGCGACGAGGATCTGGCGCGCGCTGCGGGCGATATCGGCACCACGATCTTTCATCCCGTCGGCACCTGCCGCATGGGCGCGGACGAGGGGTCTGTCGTCGACGAGCGGCTGCGGCTGCGCGGGCTTTCTGGCCTGCGCGTCGCCGATGCCTCGGTGATGCCGGCCATCACATCCGGCAACACGGCGGCCCCGACCATGGTGATCGCCGAAAAGGCGGCCGACATGATCCGCGCGGACCGGCGGGCGTGATCGGCGCGCGACCAGCCGCCCTGGTGTGGCCGGCGGCCCGCCCCGTATCCTGGAGGACGTCCATGAAAGCTTTCGCGAGGATCGCTGTTGCGGCCGCCAGTCTCGCCATCGCCGCGCCGGCGGTTGCCGAGGAGTGCCAGAGCGGCGAGACGGTCATCAAGTTCAGCCACGTGGTGTCGGCGAGCGGGCATCCCAAGGGCGATGCGGCGACGCTCTTGGCGAAGCGCGTCAACGCGGAAATGGACGGAAAGGCCTGCATGCGGGTGTTTCCCGACTCCCGCCTCTACGACGACGACAAGGTGATGGAGGCGCTGCTTCTGGGCAACGTGCATCTCGCCGCGCCGTCGCTGTCGAAGTTCGAGGCCTATACGCTCAAGTTCCGTCTGTTCGACCTGCCGTTCCTGTTTCAGGACCTTGCGGCGGTCGAGCGGTTCACGCGCAGCGAGGCCGGCCGGGGCCTGCTCACCGCCATGACCGATGTCGGTTTTCTCGGCCTTGGCTACTGGACCTCGGGGCTGAAGCAGTTTTCCGCCAACAGGCCCTTGCTCATTCCCGAGGATGCGCAGGGGCTGACGTTTCGGGTGCAGACCTCCGATGTGGCGGTGGCGATGATCGAGGCGGTGGGCGCGAGCGCACGCAAGCTTGCATTCCGGGACGTTTACAACGCGCTGAAGACCGGTGTCGTCGACGGCCAGGAAAACTCCTGGTCGAACATCTACACCCAGAAATTCCACGAGGTGCAGGACGGCGTCACCGAGACCAATCACCAGCTTCTCGCTTATCTTCTCGTCACCTCCGATGCCTGGCTGAAGGGGCTTGATCCGGATGTGCGCGACCAGCTGCTGACGATCATCGAGGAGGTGACCGCGATCACCAACGCCGCCGTTGCCGAAAAGGAAGCGGCGAACCGGCAGCGGATCATCGATGCGGGGACGGAAATCCGCATGCTCAACGCGGAGCAGCGCAAGGCGTGGGTCGCGGCGATGAAACCGGTGTGGGACCTGTTCGAGGTCGGCATCGGCGCCGATCTCATCAGTGCCGCGCAGACCGCCAACATCGACGGCTGAGCAGCCTTTGCGGGCGATCGCTTCAGGCGCGGATGCCTTCAAGCAGCAGCACGACAAGGTCCTCCGCCTCCTCCGCGGAGGCCGGCGCCCGCGCCGTGCGCACAAGCGCGGGATGGCGCAGGCAGAGCGTGGCGTTGTCGATCGCCCTTGCCGCGGCGGCGGCGTCTCCTGTGGCGAACACCCCTTGCGCCACGCCCTCAGCTAGAACGGCTTCGATCCGCGCCCGGCAGGCATCGGCATGCGCGCCCATCGCCTCGACCGCTCGCTCCGACAAGGCGGCATAGGCGGCGAAGCCTTGCGGGTCTTCACCGGCGCGCGCGCCCATCTCGTCGCCCAGGGCCAGGATATAGGCGGCGAGCCTGTCCGCCGGTTCGGAGACCGAGGCGATGGCGCCATCGAGCGCCGTCTCGATCTCGCCCAGCCAGGCGGCCATCACCGCCTCCAGCAGCGCGGCCTTGCTGGGATAGAAGCGGTAGATGTTGGAATGGGACATGCCGAGGCGCCGGGCGATCTCCGTGACCGTGACATGGTCCGGCCCGCTGGCCCGCAGCAGTTCGGCCGCGGTTGCAAGCGCCTGTGCCGCGGTGTCCGGCGCGGCGGCCGGCCGGGATCGTTCGTAGGGCGCCTGCGGGTCTTTCCTCATCCGGCCATATTGGCCGCCTGCCGGCCTTGCGATCAATGCAAAAGGCGCCCGGCCCGTCGTCAAACGCCGGAGGTCGGCGTCAGCACCGCATCCGACCCGATGCCGGCGTCTTCCATATAGGCGCGCACCACCGTCTCGAAATCGGGGTCCGGCTGGAAGCCGAGCGCCTCGGCCCGGGCGGCGTCGAAACTGCGCGGCCATCCCGCGACGATGCGGGCGATCACCGGATCCGGCTCGCGGCGGATCAGCTGCGTGCGGGTCGGTCCGGCGATGCGGGCCAGCGTCTCGATTTCCTGGGCAACGGTGATGCGCAGGCCCGGCATCGTCAGGTTGCGCTGGGCGCCGAGCGCCTGCGTGTCGAGGGTTGCGGCATGCATGAGATAGCCGGTGGCGGCGCGCGGGCTGGCGATCCAGTGGGCGGTGTCGTCGTCGACCGGAAGGATCGCCTCCTCGCCGTTCAGCGGTTCGCGGATGATGCCGGAGAAGAAGCCGGAGGCAGCCTTGTTGGGGCGGCCGGGGCGCACGACCACGGTCGGCAGGCGGATGCCGATGCCGTCGATCAGGCCGCGGCGGCTGTAGTCGGCCAGAAGCAGCTCGCACATCGCCTTCTGGGTGCCGTAGGAAGTCAGCGGCGTCAGGTGGTGGGTGTCGGGAATGGGGTCTGGCAGCGGCGCGCCGAAGACTGCCAGCGACGAGGCGAAGACCACGCGCGGGCAATAGCCGCCGCCGATGTCGCGGATCGCATCGAGCAGCCGGCGCGTGCCGTCGAGGTTGATCTCGTAGCCTTTCTCCATCTCGGCTTCCGCCTCGCCCGACACGACGGCCGCGAGATGAAAGATCACGTCCGGCTTGTGCGCGACAAGGGTTTCGGCCGCGCCCGGGCGGGAGAAGTCGCCGGCGATGCTGGTCACCGGCATGGCAAGCGTGTCCGGCGGCTGCGGCGCCACCATGTCCGACAGCGTCATGCGGGTGACCTCGCGCCCGCCGAGCAGGCCGCCGCGCGCGAGTGTCTCGACGAGCTTGCGGCCGAGCATGCCGGCCGCCCCCGTCACCAGCACATGTACCATTCCAGCGTCTCCCTGCTGTCGTCTCCTGCCCCATACGAAGGCCACCCGTCGCCGGGCGTCAAGAGGAGAGCGCGAGGAAACGGCCCGCGCGGCTGGCGCGGGCATCCGCTAGTCTCAGACGATGCTGCCGAGTTTCATGGCGATGCTCATGTCGCCGTCGACCTTGATCTTGCCGGTCATGAAGGCCGTGGTCGGATTGAGCTCGCCCGCCAGCAGGCTTTCCAGATTATCTTCCGAGATCCGGATGGTGCAATCGGCGTCCTTGTCCTCGTTGGAGACGTCGGCGCCCTCGACGAAGATCACGCCGGCTTCGCCGCAATCGAATTTCACCGTGTCGGAAATGCCGCCGCCCGCAACCTTGCCGCGGATCTTTTCGGTGAGTTCGTTCAATGCCATGTCTGGTCTCCCGGTTGATGCCCGCACGGGCATGAGTGATCGTGGCAACCAAACATGACGCTTACGTAATCGTCAACAAAAATGCGCCGCCACCGACCTCTTGTCGCAGGTGGCGGCGCGAGGCTCAATGGTTGTGGCGCGGGATGCCCCTTGTGTGGGCAATATCGCGATAGGCCGTCGCGCCCTTCAGCACCATCCCCTCGTCGAACTGTTCGACGAGGGCGCGCTGGATCTCCTGCCAGGGGGTCTGGTGATCGGGGTATTTGAACCCACCGGCGGCCGCGAGCGCCTTGCGGCGTTCTTCCAGTTCGTCCGTCGAAATCAGGATGTCGGCGGTTCCTTTTTTCAGGTCGATGCGCACCCGGTCGCCGCTCTTCAGGAGCGCCAGCCCGCCGCCGGCGGCGGCCTCGGGGGCGGCGTTGAGGATCGAGGCGGAGCCGGAAGTGCCGGACTGGCGGCCGTCGCCGATGCAGGGCATGGCGTGGATGCCGCGTTTGATCAGCGCCGCCGGTGGTTGCATGTTGACGACCTCCGCGCCGCCGGGGTAGCCGATCGGCCCCGAGCCGCGAATGAACAGCAGGCAGTATTCGTCGATGTCGAGATCCGGGTCCTCGATGCGGGCGTGATAGTCCTCCGGTCCCTCGAAGACGACGGCGCGGCCCTCGAAGGCGTCGGGGTCGTCCGGGTTCGACAGGTAGCGGTCGCGGAACTCCTTCGAGATCACGCTGGTCTTCATGATCGCGCTGTCGAAGAGATTGCCCTTGAGATTGAGGAAGCCGGCCTTGTCGACCAGCGGGTCGGACATCGGGCGGATCACGCGCGGGTCGAGGTTTTCCGCGTCCTGGCAATTGTCGCCAAGGCTCCGGCCATTGACCGTGAGCGCTTGCGGGTGCGGCAGGGCATTCGCCTTCATCAGCTCCGCGATCACCGCCGGGACGCCGCCGGCGTGGTGATAGTCCTCGCCGAGATATTCGCCGGCCGGCTGCATGTTGACGAGCAGCGGCACGTCGTGGCCGACCTCCTGCCAGTCGTCATTGTCGAGCAGCACCCCGAGGTGGCTGGCGATGGCATTGAGGTGGATCGGCGCATTGGTCGAGCCGCCGATGGCGGAGTTCACGACGATGGCGTTCTCGAAGGCCGCGCGGGTCATGATGTCGGAGGGTTTGAGATCCTCCCAGACCATGTCGACGATGCGCTTGCCGGTCTCATAGGAGACCTGCGCGCGCTCGCGGTAGGTGGCGGGAATGGCGGCAGCACCCGGCAACTGCATGCCGAGCGCCTCGGCGAGCGAATTCATCGTCGTTGCCGTGCCCATGGTGTTGCAATAGCCGACCGAGGGCGCGGCCGAGGCGACCCGGTCCATGAAGCCGGCGTAGTCGATCTCGCCGGCGGCGAGCATCTCGCGCGCCTTCCACACGATGGTGCCGGAGCCGGTGCGCTCGCCGCGGTGCCAGCCGTTGAGCATCGGCCCGACGGAGAGCGCGATGGCCGGAATGTTCACGGTTGCCGCCGCCATCAGGCAGGCGGGCGTGGTCTTGTCGCAGCCGATGGTTAGCACCACGCCGTCGATCGGATAGCCGTGCAGCAATTCCACCAGCCCCAGATAGGCGAGGTTGCGGTCAAGCGATGCGGTCGGTCGCTTGCCGGTCTCCTGGATCGGATGCACGGGAAACTCGAAGCAGATGCCGCCGGCCTCGCGGATGCCCTCGCGTACCCGCTTGGCGAGCTCGATGTGATGGCGGTTGCAGGGGGAGAGATCCGAGCCGGTCTGGGCGATGCCGATGATCGGCTTGCCCGACTGCAACTCCTCGCGCGTCAGCCCGTAGTTCAGGTAGCGCTCGATATAGAGCGCGGTCATGCCGGGATCGGCCGGGTCGTCGAACCAGGCGCGCGAACGCAGGCTTTTGGGATCTTTCGCGGACATTGCAGGGTCTCCGGCAGGAATAGGAAAAATGCGGCTCCCATTTGTATGACAAACCGGGAGCCGCACTGGCAAGCGCGAAGACCTGTTTTGCCGGAGGCGAAGAGGCTCAGCCCGCGCGCGGCTTCCAGCGCCGCAGCAGCGCGGCATTGGTGACGACGGAGACGGAGGAGAGCGCCATTGCCGCGCCGGCGAAGGCCGGCGTCAGCAGGCCGAAGGCGGCGAGCGGCAGGCCGACGACATTGTAGATGAAGGCCCAGAACAGGTTCTGGCGGATCTTGCGCACGGTGGCGCGCGACACCAGCAGCGCATCGGCAACCAGATCGAGCTTCGAGCGCATCAGGGTGATGCCGGCGGTTTCCATGGCAACCTCGGCGCCGGAGCCCATGGCGATGCCGATGTTGGCGGCGGCAAGGGCCGGGGCATCGTTGATGCCGTCGCCGATCATCGCCACGGTCTTTCCTTCCGCCACGAGGGCTGCGACCGTTTCCGCCTTGCCGTCCGGTGCGACGCCGGCGATCACCCGGTCGATCCCGAGCTGCGCGGCCACGGCGCGCGCCACCGTTTCCGTGTCGCCGGTCAGCATCACCGTTTGCACGCCGGCTTCGGCCAGCCGCTCCAGGGTGCGTGGTGTCTCGTCGCGCACCGTGTCGGCCATGGCGATGACGCCGATGGCGCGGCCGGCGATGGCAATGGTCGCGCAGGTCTTTCCCTGTGCCTCGAACTCGCGCGACATCTGCTGCGTCAGGAAGGCATCGACGCCCTGCGCCTCCATCAGCCGGCGGTTGCCGATGGCGACCGTCTCGCCGGCGATTTCGACGATGATGCCCTGTCCGGGCACGGCGCGGAATTGCGTCGGCTGGGTCAGCGTCAGGCCGCGCTCCTTCGCCTTGCCGATCATCGCCCGGGCCAGCGGATGCTCGCTCGGCAGCTGTGCGCTGGCGGCGATCAGCAAGAGCCGGTCCTCGTTGCGGTCGAAGGAGCGGATGTCGGTGACCTGCGGCTCGCCGCGCGTCAGCGTGCCGGTCTTGTCGAAGATGGCGGTGTCGACATTATGCGCGACTTCCAGCGCCTCGATGTCGCGGATGAGGATGCCGGCGCGGGCCGCCGCGCCCGTTCCCGCGACAAGGGCGGTCGGCGTGGCCAGTCCGAGCGCGCAGGGGCAGGCGATGACGAGGACGGCGACCGCCGCGCCCACCGTCGCATCGAGGCTTGCGCCCGACAGCCACCAGCCGGCGAAGGTCGCAAGCGCGATCAAGACGACGATGGGCACGAAGACCGCTGACACCCGGTCGACCAGCTTCTGCACCGGGGCCTTGGCGCTCTGGGCGTGTTCCACCAGGCGGATGATCGCGGAGAGCTTGCTGTCGGCGCCGAGCGCGGTGGCCTCGACCGTCAGCGCGCCGGAGCCGTTGATCGTGCCGCCGATCACCTCGTCGCCGGGCGCCTTGGCAACCGGAAGGCTCTCGCCGGTGACAAGAGATTCGTCCAGTTCGCTCTCGCCGCTGATCACCCGGCCGTCGACCGGCATGCGCTCGCCCGGCTTGACCACGACGTGATCGCCGTGAAACAGCGCTTCTACCGAAACGGTCTCGAGCTGGCCGTCGCGCAGGCGATGGGCGGTGAGGGGACGCAGCTGCGTCAGCGCGCGCACCGCCGCCGTCGTGGTGCGCTTGGCGCGGGTTTCCATCAGCTTGCCGAAGAGGATCAGCGTCAGGATGACGGCGGAGGCCTCGAAATAGAGGTGGCCCGGGTCGCCCGGCCAGGCCTGCACCGTGAGGACCAGGCTGTAGAGATAGGCCGCCGTCGTTCCGAGCACGACGAGCACGTCCATATTGGCGCCACCGCTCCTGAGCGCCTTCCAGGCGCCGACATAGAAGCGCTTGCCGACGAGCACCTGCACGAAAGTGGCAAGCACCGCCTGCATCCAGGCCGGGGGCATGATCGCCACGCCGAAGGTCATGCCGACCATGCCGGCGACCATCGGCGCGGTGGCGATCGCCGCGACCACCAGCAGGACAAGCGTCGTCTTTTCCTCCGACCGGGCGCGGGCGTCCTGTTCGTCCTGGCGGCGGCGTTCTTCCTCGAAGCTGCTGGCGCGGCGTTCGGCGGTGAAGCCGGTCGCTTCAACTGCTTCGATCAGCGTCGTCGCGTCGAGGCCCGCATCGGTTTCCACCTGCGCCGTTTCCAGCGGCAGGTTGACCGCGGCGCGGACGACGCCGGGCGTGCGCGACAGCACCTTCTCGATGCGCGCGGCGCATGCGGCGCAGGTCATGCCGCCGATGGCGAGCTGGATGGTGGCGGTCGGTGCGTCATCCGCGGTCTGCGGAAGGGCGGCGGTGGCTTGGGCCATGGGTGTCTCCGGCCCCGTCTCGATACGGGGGATGGTCTGAAAAGGGCGGTACGCGCGCATTGCGCCGGGCGCGGGACGCGCGCGGGCGCGCCGAACCGCCAAGGTTCAGCCACACATGAGGCTTCCAGTCACGGCAAGGTCAAGAGGCAAAAGACGCGGCCTCAGACCGTGGTCCGGCCTTCCTCAACCGCGTGGCAGGCAACGCCGGTGTCGCCGACCTGACGGAACTTCGGAAACTCTCGCGAACACCGCTCGTTGGCAAGCGGACAGCGCGGGTGAAACGCGCAGCCCGACGGCGGGTTGATCGGATTGGGGATCTCGCCTTCCACCGGGCGGCGCGGCTTGCCGGTCATTTCCAGATCCGGGATCGCCTCCAGCAGCATGCGCGTATAGGGATGCTTCGGCGTCTTGAACAGCGTCCGGCTTTCCGCGCCCTCCACCAGCCGGCCGAGATACATCACGCCGATGCGCTTTGCCATGTGGCGCACGACCGCGAGATCGTGGCTGATGAAGAGATAGGTCAGGCCGAACTCGTCCTGCAGGTCGCGCATCAGGTTCAGGATCTGCGCCTGCACCGAGACGTCGAGCGCGGAGGTCGGCTCGTCGCAGACGAGGAACTCCGGCTTGGAGGCCAGCGCGCGGGCGATGCAGATGCGCTGGCGCTGGCCGCCGGAGAACTCATGCGGATATTTGGCGCCGTCGCGCGGATGCAGGCGCACCAGTTCCAGCAGTTCGCCGACCCGTTTGGAGATCGCCTCCTCGGAGCTTTCCATCTTGAAGGCGCGGATCGGCTCGGAAATGATCCGGTCGACGCGCCAACGCGGATTGAGGCTGGCATAGGGGTCCTGGAAGATCATCTGGATGCGCCGGCGCAGCTCGCGCATCTCCGCGCCCGCCTGACGGCGCGAGCGCATGTCGACGCCCTCGATGCGGATCTCGCCGGCACTGGCCTCCAGCAGGCCGACCACCATCTTGGCGACCGTGGACTTGCCCGAACCGGATTCGCCGACGAGCGCGAAGGTCTCGCCCTTGGAAATCGAGAAGGAGATGTCCTTGGCGGCCCGAAGCAGCGCGCGGGGCGAGCGCTCCAGCACCCGGTTGAGCCAGGGCTTGGAGACGTCGAAGGTGCGCGAGAGGCCAGAGACCTCGACGACGGGTTGAGAAGCGTTGGTCATCGTCCGGCGGCCTCTTCTGTCTCGGACACTTTCCAGCAGGCGGCGCGGCTTTCGCCGGCCTGCACCAGGTCGGGGCGGTCGCGATAGCATTTGTCCATCACTAGCGAGCAGCGCGGATTGAAGGCGCAGCCTGCGGGAATGGAATCGAGCCGCGGCATCGATCCGGGGATCTGGGTCAGGCGGTCGTGATCGCCGGTCAGCGAGGGGATCGCCCCCATCAGGCCGACGGTATAGGGATGGCGCGGCGCCTTGATCACGTTGCGCACCGGGCCGATCTCGGCGATCCGCCCGGAGTACATCACCGCGACGCGGTCGGCGGTTTCGGCGATCACGCCCATGTCGTGGGTGATCAGCATCACCGCCGTGCCATGGTCGCGGCACACCCGCTGCAGCAGGCGGATGATCTGGGCCTGCACCGAGACGTCGAGCGCTGTGGTCGGCTCGTCGGCGATCACCAGTTCCGGTTCGGCGCAGAGTGCCAGCGCGATCACAACGCGCTGGCGCATGCCGCCGGAGAACTGGTGCGGATAGGCGTTCAGCCGGTCGGCGGCGGCGGGAATGCCGACCTCCTCCAGAAGCGCCACGGCGCGGTCGCGCGCCTCGCGTTCCGACACCGGCAGGTGGGTGAGGATCGTCTCGATGATCTGCTCGCCGATGGTGAAGAGCGGATTGAGGCTCGTCAGCGGATCCTGGAAGATCATGCCGATCCGCTTGCCGCGGATCTTGCGCATGGCCTGTTGCGACAGGTTGTCGATGCGCTCGCCCTTCAGCAGGACTTCGCCGCCGGCGATGCGCCCGGGAGGTTCCAGCAGGCCGATCACGGCGGTGCCGGTGATCGACTTGCCGGCGCCGGATTCGCCAACGACGCCGAGCACCTCGCCTTCCTTGAGGTCGAAGGAGATGCCGTCGATCGCCTTCAGGATGCCGCGCCGGGTCGGGAACTCGACCCTGAGATCGCGGACGGAAAGAAGCGGAGTTTGGGTCATCGTGTTTGTGATCCCGTCACATGTGTCCTTAGCGAAGCTTCGGATTCAGCGCGTCGCGCAGCCAGTCGCCAAGCAGGTTGACGGCAAGCACGAGCACGGCCAGCGCGAAACCGGGGAACATCGCGATCCACCATTCGCCGGAGAACAGGAAGTCATTGCCGATCCGCACCAGGGTGCCGAGCGAGGGCTGCGTCGGCGGAATGCCGACGCCGAGGAACGACAGCGTCGCCTCGGTGATGATCGCAAGGCCCAGGTTGATGGTCGCGATGACGAGCACCGGGCCGATCACGTTGGGCAGCACATGGCGGATCATGATGAGGAAGCGGGGAATGCCGATCAGGCGCGCGGCCTGGACGTATTCCTTGTTGCGCTCCACCAGCGTCGAGCCGCGCACCGTTCGGGCGAATTGCACCCAGAACGACAGCGCGATGGAAAACACCAGGATCCAGAAGGCGAAACGCTCGCGGTCGAGATTGCCGAAGAGGGCACGGGCGACGCCGTCGACCAGAAGCGCGATCAGGATCGCCGGGAAGGTGAGCTGGACCTCGGCGATGCGCATGATGACGGCGTCGACCTTGCCGCCGACATAGCCGGCGATCAGGCCGAGCATCACCCCGACGATGGCTGCGAAGAACACCGACAGGAAACCGACGGCGAGCGAGATGCGCGCGCCGTAGAGAATGCCGGAGAAGACGTCGCGGCCCTGGTCGTCTGTGCCCAGGATGAAGCGCGGGTCGGAATACTCCATGCCGAGCGGCGGGAGCCGGGCATCGAGAATGGAGATCGTCGCCAGGTCGAAGGGATTGTGCGGCGCGATCCAGGGCGCGAAGGCTGCCCCTGCGAAGAACACCAGCGTCACGATGGCGGAAAGGATCGTCACCTTGGAGCGCAGGAAGGAATAGAGGATGTCGCTGTCGAGGACGCGGGCGATGCGCCCGCGCGGCGCGGCCGGCGGCACGCCGGCCGCCGCGTCGGCAGCTGCATCGGTTGCGGCGTCTTTTGCGGTGTTTGCTGTCATGCCGGCCTCACAGCGCTGCGCGGTCGGCCCGCAGACGCGGGTCGACGACGAAATAGAGCAGGTCGACGATCAGGTTGATCACCACGAAGAGGAAGGCGATCAGCATCAGATAGGCCGCCATGATCGGGATATCGACGTTTTGCACCGACTGCAGGAACAAAAGTCCCATGCCGGGCCACTGGAACACGGTCTCGGTGATGATCGCGAAGGCGATGATCGAGCCAACCTGCAGGCCGGTGATGGTGATCACCGGCACCAGCGTGTTCTTCAGCGCGTGGCGGAAATTGATGCTGCGCTGGCGCAAGCCGCGGGCGCGGGCGAACTTGATGTAGTCGGTGCGGATCACTTCCAGCATTTCCGACCGCACCAGGCGCATGATCAGCGTCATCTGGAACAGGCCGAGCGTGATGGAGGGCAGCACCAGCGCCTTCAGTCCGCTGACCGTCAGCAGTCCCGTTGTCCACCAGCCGATCGCGACCGTGTCGCCGCGCCCGAAACTCGGCAGCCATTGCAGTGTCACGGAAAACAGGAAGATCAGCAGGATGCCGATGAAGAAGGTCGGCAGCGATATGCCGATGAGCGAGATCGACAGGAAGAGCTTCGACAGAACGCTGTCACGGTGCAACCCGGTGTAGACGCCCATCGGAATGCCGACGAGAAGCGCGAAGATCGCCGAGACCAGGGACAGTTCCAGCGTCGCCGGCAGGCGCTTGCCGATCAGGTCGGAAACGGGCTGGCGGAACTGGTAGGAGGTGCCGAAGTCGAATTGCGCCGCCTTGACGATGAAGCGGCCGAACTGGGTCATGATCGGATCGTTGAGCCCGAGCCGCTCGCGCAGCGCCTCGCGCTGCTCGGGGGTCGTCTCGACGCCGACCATCTGGTTGACCGGATCGCCGACGAAGCGGAACAACGTGAAAGAGATCAGCGCCACGACCAGCATGACCAGAATGGCCTGCAGCAGACGCCGTATGGAAAAGGCGAGCATGTTGCCTCGATGATGCGAGAGCGGAATCGACCGGCCCGGCGGAGCGTCCGCCGGGCCGGTTGCGGTGAAGGAGGTCCGCTTACTTCTTGGTGACCCAGCGGAAGTGGAACTGGTTGTCCGCGCGCTGCGTCAGCTCGACGTTGGAGGACACGCCCCAGGCAAGACCCTGCTGGTGAAGCGGAATGTGCGAGACCTCGTCGTGCAGGATGGTGAAGGCCTGCGCGATCAGCTCGTCACGCTTCGTCGGGTCGTTTTCCTCAAGCACCTTGGCTGCGAGGGCGTCGACCTCCGGGCTGCAGTAGCCGCCGAGGTTGAACGGCCCGCCGGCGCCCTTGTCGTCGCGGCAGCCGGTGATGTTGTGCAGCACGTTCCAGCTGTCGAAGGATCCCGGGGTCCAGCCGAGCAGGTAGAACGAGGTGTCATAGCCGCCCGAGGCCAGAACCTTGGCGAAATACTGCGCCTTGGGCTGGGCGTTGAGATCGACCTTGACGTTGATGCGCGCCAGGAAGGCGGCAATCGTCTGGCAGATCGCCTCGTCGTTGACATAGCGGTCGTTCGGGCAGTCCATGCCGACCGAGAAGCCGTCCGCATAGCCGGCTTCCGCCATCAGCGCCTTGGCCGCTTCCGGATCGTAGGGGTAGCGCTCGAACTCGTCGGAGCGCGAATAGAGGAACGGCGAGATCAGCAGCGCCGACGGCGTGGACAGGCCGCGCATCACCTTGTCGCGGATCGCGTCCATGTCGATGGCCTGGTAGAAGGCCTTGCGCACGCGCACGTCCTTGAAGGGGTTCTTGCCCTTGACGTCGGAGTAGAGCAGCTCGTCGCGCTTCTGGTCCATGCCGAGGAAGATCGTGCGCAGTTCCGGACCGGTCAGCGCCCGCGTGCCCTCGTTGTCGTTGACGCGCTTGATGTCCTGAACCGGCACCGGATAGACCATGTCCAGCTCGCCACTGAGCAGGGCCGCGATGCGGGTCGCATCCGAACCGATCGGGGTGAACTCGACCGTCTCGATGTTGCCGTCCGGCGTGTCCCACCAGTTTTCGTTGCGCTCGTAGACCGTCTTCACGCCGGCCTCGTGGCTCATGACCTTGTAGGGGCCGGTGCCATTGGCGTTGAGCGCCGCGTGATTCGGCGTCGTGTCGGAGGCGGAGGTCACGGCAACGGCGTCATTCGCCTCCGTCCACTCCTTGTCCATGATGTACCAGGTGTCCCATTCGTAGTGCAGGATGGGATTGGGCGCGGGCAGGATGAAGTCGACGGTGTGGTCGTCGACCTTGACCACCTTGACGTCGGCATTGATGCGCGTCTTCAGGTCGGAGCCTTCCGACCGCACTCGGTCGGCGGAGAAGACCACGTCGTCAGCGGTGAAATCGTTGCCGTTGTGGAACTTCACGCCCTTGCGCAGATAGAAGCGCCAGCGATTGGGTTCCATCACCTCCCAGCGTTCGGCCAGCGCCGGCTCGATCGCCAGGTCTCCGGCGCGACGGGTCAGGCCTTCATAGACGTTGCCGTGCGAGCCGAGCGTGAAGGTCTCGTTCAGCGTGTAGGGATCGAGCTGGTTCAGCGTTCCCTGGAATGCGTAGCGCAGAGTCTCGGCGTGAGCGGCCGTTCCCATCAGCGACGCGACAAGCGCAGCCGTGGCCAGTGGTTTGAAATATCGCATAGTCCCCTCTTGGCGTCTTTTGCGTTTTGGCAATCCCGACCGTCGCATCCGGTTCCGCTTATATGTGCTTTTACCGATGCGAGACCCCGGCCGGGAAACAGTCAAGCCAGCATTTGCTGTCTCTGGAATGCGCATCTAAGCAAGCTGGCGGGTGTCCGTCCAGCGTGCTCTCGATTATCCCTCGCTCATTGTTGCAATCAGGCGCGAGACGAAAGCTTCGCCGGCGTGCAACTGGGTGAGGTCGATGAATTCATCCGGCTGGTGCGCCTGGTCGATGGAGCCCGGGCCACAGACGATGGCCGACAGGCCGCGTGCCTGGAACTGGCCGGCCTCGGTTCCGTAGACGACCATATGTTCGCCGTTGTCGCCGGTCAGCCGCCGCGCCAGCGTTTCCGCCGCGCCGTCGTCCTCCGGCCGCAACGGCGGGACATGCGCCAGGCGCTCGACCGTCACGTCGGCCTCGGGGGTCACGCGTTTCATCTCCGGCAGGATGTGCTCGGCGATGTAGCGTTCCAGCCGCTCCTGCCACATGTCGATGGTCTCGTCCGGCAGGCTGCGGATATCGGTGACGAATTCGCAGTGCTTCGACACGATGTTGGCCGCCGTGCCGCCACGAACCATGCCGCAGTGAAGGGTGGTGAAGGGCGGGTCGAACGGCAGGCTCCGGTCCGCCGAATCACGGTTCTCGCGGGTGCGGTCGTCGAGCCAGGCGACGATTCGCGCGGCATTGGCGACCGCCGAGACCCCCCGGTCCCACTGGCTGGAATGCACCGAATGGCCGCGGACCGTGACCTTGAGAAGGCTGGTTCCCTTGTGGCCGGTGATCACCTTCATCATGCTGGGTTCGCCGATGATGGCGGTGGACGGACGGGGGCCGTCGCCGAGCATGTCGTCGATCATCGGCGGCGCGCCGAGGCAGCCGACCTCCTCGTCATAGGACAGCGCCAGGTGGATCGGGCGCTTCAGGTCGGCCTTCACCATGCCGGGAACGCCGGCGAGCATCAGGGCGGCAAAGCCCTTCATGTCGCAGGTGCCGCGTCCGTAGAGGCGGCCGTTCTCCTCATGCAGCGTGAAGGGATCGCGGCTCCAGTCCTGTCCCTCGACCGGCACGACGTCGGTATGGGCGGACAAGACGACGCCGCCGTCGATCCGCGGGCCGATGCAGGCATGGAGCGCAGCCTTGGTGCCGGTTTCGTCATAGACCCTGGTCGAGGCGACGCCATGGCCCGCCAGATAGTCCTCGGCAAAGGAAATCAGGTCGAGATTGCTGACGCTGGAAACGGTGGGAAAGGCCACGAGGCGGGCAAGCATGTCGCGGGCGGTCAAGGTTTCTGGCATGTCTGTGGTCCGTGTCATGAAGAAGGTCTGGCGGCGGGTGAAAGCGTGTCGGCAAGCGGCGAGGGCGGGTCGAGCGCATAGACGCGCAAGGGGTCCTTTCTGCCACGGATCGCGATCTCGCGCTCCCGGGTCGCGTCGCAGCTGTAGCCGGCGGCTGTCAGAACCGTGGTGGAGACGACAAGCGCATGGCCGAGTTCCTTGGAACTCGATTCAAGCCGGCTGGCCGTGTTGACGACGTCGCCGAGGGCGGTAATGCGCGCGTTGACGCCATTGGTGTCCAGCGCGCCGATGCGACCGAGGATCACCGGGCCGGCATGCAGGCCCATGCCGACGCGCAAGGGAGTATCGAGCTGTCCGGCGAGTTCGGCGTTGAGGTGTTCCATGCGTTCGGCGATCGCATTGGTGGCGGCAAGCGCATTGCGACAGCCGGCCTGCAACCCGTCGGTCATGCCGAAGATCGCCATCACGCCGTCGCCGATGAACTTGTCCACATATCCTCCACAGGCCTCGATCGCATGGGCGGTCTCGCCGAGATAGCGGTTCAGCAGGAACACCACGTCATAGGACAGGCGGTGTTCCGACAGGCCGGTGAAATCGCGCAGGTCGACAAAGAGGATCGCGGCCGGCTGCTCCACGCCCCACTGATAGGCGTCGCCGGCAAGGCCCGACACTTTCGCCGCGCCGCGCGCCGGCACCAGCGGCTGGACGTTCAGGGCCGATTGCGGGCGGATCTGGCACGCAAGGCGAATGGTCTCGTCGGCGCCGATGCGCGCGAGGATCTTCTGTTCGTTGGCCGCCGGCGGCGGCAGGGTTTCGGCTCCGACGAGAATGCGCGTGCGGCAGGTCGAGCAGCGCGCGCGCCCGCCGCAGACATCGGCATGGGGAATGCCGTTCATCCGGCTGATCTCCAGCAGGGTCGGTCCGGCCGGGGCGCGGACCTTGCGGTCGCCGGGATAGGTGATCTCGATGGTCTCCACGAAGCGACGGCGCAGGATGCGCAGGGCGACAATGGTCACCGCCAATCCGGCAAGGCCGTAAAACCCCCACTTCAGCCACAGGATCAGGGGATCGGACCAGGCGATCATCTCGGCCGTGAGCGGGAAGGGAACGTTTTGCGTCAGCTTCAGCCGGCGCGCGGCATCGATCCAGCCCCAGGAGGCCAGCACCGGCACGAGGAAGGCGACCGAAAGCAGCACGGGAAACCAGCGGCGGTAGCCCTGCCTGACCCTGAGCCAGAAATGCAGGCCGATCATGCCGTGCGTCCATACAAGCAGCATCAGGAGGGTCTGGTTGACGACGAGGCCCGGCCACAAGATCGAGAGGACGTTGCGATAGGTGTCGTCATAGCCGAAACGGGCGGCGAGCCCGCCGGTGCCGATGGCGTGGGGGATCAGCAGGACGGGAATCGACAGCCCGAGAAGGAGTTGCGCCCATTGCCAGGCCGACAGGCGCAAGGTCCGCCGCCGGCCGGTTTTCCACAGGGTGAGGGAGACATGGGTGAGAAGGCTGGCGAGCAGCAGCGCCTCGCCGGGAGCGCTGCGCCAGACGGCGAGGAACACCAGCCGGCCCGCTTCCATGGCATCGAGCGACCAGATGCCCAGCATGTGGTTGAGGAAATGGGTGAAGGCGAAAGTGAGCAGCACCAGCCCGCTCGCCAGCCGCAGGTTCTGGCGCAGTCCCGCGCCGCTGTCGGCCTTGCGCTGTTTTCTTGCTGCCATTGCCAAATGCCCTCGTCTGGTGTCCCATCGCACGGCGTTCGCCGTCCCCGCTCGCCCCTTTTGCCGGGCGTCGCGGCCACGCCTGATGTCGACGTCAAGATCCCGGGACCCTGCAATGACTGTCACGCTCTACGGTATAGCGAATTGCGACAAGGTGAAGAGCGCCCGTCGCTTTCTCGACGAAAATGGCATCGCCTACGTCTTCCACGACTACCGCAAGGCCGGCGTCGACGCCGCCCTGCTGGAGCGGTTTCTGGAGGCCTTCGACTGGCAGGCGCTGGTGAACACGCGCGGCACCACCTGGCGCAAGCTCGACGAGGCGACGCGCGAGCGCGTCACCGATGCGGCATCGGCCGTCGCGGTGCTGGTCGACAACCCTTCCGCGATCAAGCGTCCGATCCTGGAGGCCGGTCACCAGTGGCTGATCGGCTTCGACGAGGCGTCCTGGCGCACGCTGACCTGATCCCTCAGTTCTCCGGCGTCCACAGACGGGCCATGTCGAAGGCGTGAATGTCCTTCAAGAGTTCGACGAAGCCGCGCGCGGCATGATCGAGCGAGGCCTCGCCCTTGGCGCTGGTGGCGGCGGCGGCATTGCCGACGGCACCGCCCGGATTGAGGTCCTGCGCCTTCCAGCCGAATTGCGCCGGGCCGTGGCCGCGCAGGTGCTTGAACTCCTCGATGAAGTCGAGCTGGGTGGAGCGGAAATCCTGCGCCTTGTCCATCTTCACGAGGTCGGGGCGCAGATAGAGCATGATCGAGGTCTCGATGTCGCCGCCGTGGATGCCGTAGGTGAATTCTTCCGGCGGAAAGACGCCGTGCGGCTGGCCGAATCTGGCCCAGCCGGTCGCGGTCACCAGCATGTCGTGTTTCACCCGCAGCTCGCGGGCGACGATGTCGATGATCGGCACGTTGCCGCCATGCGAGGTGACGAGCACGAGCTTGCGCACGCCGGCGCGATGCACGCTTTCGCCGATCTCCTCCCAGGCGCGGGTCACCGTGTCCCAGGACTGGGTCAGCGTTCCGGGCGAGGAGATGTGTTCGTTCGACTTGCCGACCGCCTGCACCGGCAGGAAGGTCGCCGGAAGATCGGGCGGCAGCAGTTCCAGCACGCGCGAAATCTGGCCTTCCGCGATGCAGGTGTCGGTGAAGACCGGCAGATGCGGTCCGTGCTGCTCGATGGCGGCGACGGGCAGCACGGCGATCCACGACGACGTGTCGTTTTCCGCGAAATCATATGCGGTCATCTCGTGCCAGAAGCGGCGGGGAAGTTCTGTCATGACGGCCTCATGAAACGGATATGGGGTGGGGATGCGGCACGGCGCATTGTCGTATGCCGACCATAGCGCGCAAGCCGGGCAGCGTCATCGTCGCGCGTCTCCGTGCCTGCCCGCGAAACGGTCCGCCGCCTTACAGGGCTTCCAGGAAACGCTTGGCGGCGGCGCCATGTTCGGCGCGCAGCTTTTCGACGTCGATGTTGACCGGATCGCCGTCGACCACGGTCCATTCGCCGCCGACCATCACCCGGTCGGCGCTATGCGCGCCGCACAGGATAAGGGCGGCCAGCGGATCGCCGGAGCCGGAAAAGCGCAGTTCGTCGAGCGTGTACATGGCAAGGTCGGCCTGCTTGCCGATGGCGATGGCACCGAGATCGTCGCGGCCGAGGCAGCGGGCGGAGCCTTCGGTCGCCCAGCGGTAGGTGTCGTGATGGGTCACGCTCGCCGCATCATAGGTGAGGCGGTTGATCATCAGCGCGTGGCGCAGGCCTTCCATCAGGTTGGAATTGTCGTTGGAGGCGGAGCCGTCGACGCCGAGCCCGACCGGGCAGCCGGCGGCTTCCAGCTCCTTGGTGCGGCACTGGCCGGAGGCGAGCACCATGTTGGAGGTCGGGCAATGGCACACGCCGACGCAGGCATGGCCGAGCCGCTTGATCTCGTCGTCGTTGAAATGGATGCCGTGGGCCAGCCAGACGCGGTCGTTCAGCCAGCCGCAATCCTCCAGATAGTCGACCGGCCGGCACTGGAAGTGGTGCAGGCAGTAGTCGTCCTCGTCGATGGTCTCGCCGAGGTGGGTGTGCAGGCGGCAGTCGAACCGTTCGGCGAGCGCCACGCTCTCGCGCATCAGCCGCTTGGTCACGGTGAAGGGCGCGCAGGGCGCCAGCGCCACCTGTATGCGCGCGCCCTCGCGGGTGTCGTGGTAGCGCGACAGCACCCGCTCGCAGTCGGCGAGAATGGTGTCCTCGTCCTGCACCACGCTGTCGGGCGGCAGGCCGCCGTCCTTCTGGCTGAGGTTCATGGAGCCGCGCGTCACCGTCATGCGGATGCCGAGCCGTGTCGCCTCCTCCACCTGGATGTCGATGGCGCTCTCAAGCCCGTCGGGGAAAAGATAGTGATGGTCGGAGGCGGCGGTGCAGCCCGAGATCATCAGTTCGGTCAAGGCCAGCCGCGTGCCCATCCGGAAGGTCTCCGGCGTCACGTTCTTCGCCCAGATCGGATAGAGCGACTGCAGCCAGGGAAACAGCTCCTTGTTGATCGCGCTCGGATGGGCGCGCGTCAGCGTCTGGAAGAAGTGATGGTGGGTGTTGATCAGCCCCGGGATCACCACGTGGCGCGATGCGTCGAAGGTGGCGTCGACCGGGGTTTCGGGCTGCCCGCCGGCGGGGATGCATTCCACGATCCTGCCGCCCTCGACGACGATGCCGCCTTCCGCGTTGTCCGCGAGGATGGCGAGCGGGGTCTTGATCCATTTGCGCATGCGGGTTCGTCCTGTCGTCTTGTCGACCTGCAGGCTTGGATAGCGATCCCGACGACCGCCCGAGTTCCAGACAGGGAGTTGAGCCTCGCGGCATGCCGCCATGCCGCATCCGTGAAACTAGCATCGCGAAACCGATCCCGGCAACGGCCGGCGCGAGGTGCTCCGCCGCAGGGCGGCGTCCTCATGCGCGCGCCGCGATCACCTCGATCTCCACGACGAATTCGGGCCGGGCAAAGCCCGAGACGATCATCAATGTGGAGGCCGGCGGCGGGGTGGCGGTGAAGCGGTCGCGGGCCTTCATGTAGCCGGCCAGATGCTCGCGGCCGGTGACAAAGGCGTTGATGCGCACGATGTCGGCATAGTCCATGCCGGCCGCGCGAAGGATGGCGCCGATGTTTTCAAAGCACAGCACCGTCTGCGCTTCCGCGCCGTCCGGCACAGTCAGCTCCGGCGAGATGCCGAGCTGGCCGGAACACACCAGCGTGCGCGCGCCCGGCGGGATCTCCACCGCGTGGCTGTAGCGGGCGAAGGGCGGGGCGATTTCCCCTGGCGTGACGGTTTTCATCGGTCCTGTCTCCATGCCGCTCGATCGACCCCCACTCTAGGCAAGCGCGCGCGGGATGAAATCCCCCGTTTCGCGAATCGGTCTGTTTTCAGGCGTGTTTTCGCGTCAGTGCATGGCGCTTTTTTGTGCGGCGAACCTGAGCTAGTGTGAAGCGTCGCGGGTTTCGCGATGCGCCGGAACCGCCCGAAATCCGGGCCGGCTGGGGCCGGGGTTCCGGCGTGCCGGAGGGAGGCGGACCGGTCCGGCGCATGGCATGCCGCTTGCTTTGTCTTTTGCGGAGCGGCGCGCCGGGTTTTTGCAGGAGGGGGAGACCCCCGAGCGTTGCCGCCACCTTCGCTGCGGAGGTGGCCAATCATAAAGCGCCGGCCGGTCAACGGCGGGCTGGGTCGATTGCAACAGCTATTTGGAGGCGGAAAGCGCGATGGGGAATTTCTTGAAAACGGGAGCCGCACGGGCGGCATGCGGCGTTGCGGCGTCGGCGCTGATGGGGCTCGTTGCAGGCGCGGCAAGCGCGCAGGAGAGCGTGACCTTCGGCACCAACTGGCTGGCCCAGGCCGAACACGGCGGTTTCTACCAGGCGGTCGCGGATGGAACCTATGAGGCCTGCGGGCTCAACGTGACCATCGTGCCGGGCGGGCCGCAGGTCAACAACCGCGCGCTGATGCTGGCGGGCAAGATGGACTTCCACATGGGCGGCAACATGCTGCAGGCCTTCTATGCGCGACGCGAAGGCATCCCCGTCGTGGTGGTCAGCTCGCTGTTCCAGAAGGAGCCGCAGGTCATTCTCACCCATCCCGGCAAGTACGAGACCTGGGAGAGCCTGGCGGGAACCGCGCCGCTCATGATCGGCGACAACGGTTTTGCCTCCTACTACCAGTGGATGATCTCCGAGTACGGCTTCACCGTCGAGCAGCGGCGTCCCTATACCTTCAACCCGGCGCCCTTCCTGGCGGACGAGACCGCCGGCCAGCAGGGCTATGTGACCTCCGAACCCTTTGCGATCCAGCGTGAGGGCGGCTTCATGCCGGATGTCTTCCTGATCGCGGACTATGGCTTCAACAGCTACTCGACCACGGTCGAGGTGATGCAGGACACCATCGACAGCCGGCCCGAGGCGGTGAAGTGCTTCGTCGACGGTTCGGCGATCGGCTGGACCAACTACCTCTATGGCGACAACGCAGCCGCCAACGCGCTGATCATGGAGGCCAATCCGGAAATGACGGCGGAACAGATCGATTTCTCCATCGCGCAGATGAAGGAATACGGGATCGTCGATTCCGGTGATGCGGAAACGCTGGGCATCGGCGCGATGACCGACGAGCGCAACGCCGATTTCTACGCCAAGATGGTCAAGGCCGGCGTCATCGAGGACGGCATCGACATCAAGCAAAGCTACACGCTCGAGTTCATCAACAAGGGCGTGGGTCTGGACCTCAAGAAGCAACTGACCGGAAACTGAGCGGCGTGCTGATCCTGACCCCAGATCGCGCAAGGGATCGCAGCGCCGCGGAGGCGCCAACGTGACACTTGCGTCCTCACCACTTGCGGGCGAGGCGGCCGGAACGGTCGTCTCGCTGCAGAATGTCTCCAAGACCTTTTCCAACGCGACCGTCGCGCTCAAGGACATGTCGCTGAGCATCCGGCAGGGCGAGTTCGTCAGCCTGCTGGGTCCGTCGGGCTGCGGCAAGTCGACGGCGCTCAGGATCGTCGCCGGCCTGTCGAGCCCGAGCGCCGGGCGTCTCGTCTGGCCGGGCGAACGGCCGGGGCAAAAGGATCACGACATCAGCTTCGTGTTCCAGGAGCCGACCCTGATGCCCTGGGCGACGGTTTTCGCCAATGTGCATCTGCCGCTCAAGCTGAAGGGCGAGAGCGCCCGCGTCGCCCGCGACCGGGTGATGGAGGCGCTCGAGATGGTCGGTCTGGAGGGGTTTGCCGAGAGCTATCCGCGCGAATTGTCCGGCGGCATGAAGATGCGGGTCTCCATCGCCCGTGCCCTGGTGACCAAGCCGAAACTGCTGCTGATGGACGAGCCCTTCGCCGCGCTCGACGAGATCACCCGCTTCCGGCTCAACAACGACCTGTTGCGCCTGTGGGAGGAGTTCGGCTGGACGGTCGTCTTCGTCACCCACTCCGTGTTCGAGAGCGTCTATCTGTCGAACCGGATCGTGATCATGGCCGCGCGCCCGGGGCGCGTCGTTGCCGATCTCGACGTCGATGCGCCCTATCCGCGCGGCGAGGAGTTCCGGACCTCGCATCTGTATTCCGACCACTGCCGGCGGGCCTCCGACGCGCTGCAGGCGGCGATGGCCGGCGAGGCGCCGGACGCATGATGAGGGGAAGGACGCGATGACCGCAGACACCGAACCGGATCGCCTGGCCGCGGCGGCGCTGCCGCCGCTGGATGCGGCGGAAGCCGGCAAGCTCCGGCGCGCGCGGATCGACCGGATCGCGCGCTGGGCGCTCCCGGCCGTGGTTATGATCGCCACCATCGCCGGCTGGCAATGGTATGTGGATGCCTATCAGGTGCCGCATTACATCCTGCCCGGACCCGACCGCGTGGTCGCCGCGCTCCTTCAGGACTGGCCGACGCTGTGGCCGGCGCTTCTCGTCACGCTGCAGATCACCCTCGGCGCGCTTGTCATCGCCACCATCGGCGGCGTCGGCCTGGCGGTGCTCTTCGCCCAGTCGAAATGGGTGGAGATGTCCTTCTTCCCCTATGCCGTGATCCTGCAGGTGACGCCGGTGATCGTGATCGCGCCGCTGATCTTCATCTATGTGCCGTCCAAGATCGTCGGTCTCCTGATCTGCGCCTGGATCGTTGCCTTCTTTCCGATCCTGTCGAACACGACGCTGGGGCTGAATTCCGCCGATCACAACCTGCGCAACCTGTTCCAGCTCTATGGCGCCAGCCGGTGGCAGACCCTGTGGCACCTGCGGCTTCCCTCCGCGCTGCCGTATTTCCTCGGCGGTCTGAAGATCGCCGGCGGCCTGTCGCTGATCGGCGCCATCGTCGCCGAATTCGTCGCCGGCACCGGCGGGCTCGGGTCGGGGCTGGCGTTCAAGATCCTGGAGGCGAGCTACCGGCTCAACATCCCGCGCATGTTCGCGGCCATCGTACTGATCTCGCTCACCGGGATCGTGATCTTCGCGAGCCTGAGCATCTTGTCGCATTTGATGTTGCGGCGCTGGCATGAAAGCGCGATCAAACGGGATGGCTGACGCAATCGACACACACGAGATTCCCCGGGGTGATGGCCCGGTGCTTCTGGCAAACGCGACGCTTCCCAGCGCCGTCACCGCCGGCATCCTCAACCACATCGGCGATGGACTGGGGCGCGCGGACATCCTGATCGACAAGGGCGAGGTCGCGGCGATCGCGCCTTGTGGGGAGCTGATCGACGATGGCGGCGCGGCGCGGATCGACCTCGACGGCGGGCTGGTGCTGCCGGGCCTCGTCGACATGCACACCCATCTCGACAAGGGGCACATCTGGGCGCGCCGGCCCAATCCCAACGGCAGTTTCGACGGCGCGCTCGAGGCGGTGAAATCGGACCGCGAGGCGCAGTGGTCGGCCGACGACGTGCGCCGGCGCATGTCCTTCGCGCTGGCCTGCGCCCATGCCCATGGCACCGTCTTGATGCGCACCCATCTCGACAGCATTCCGCCGCAGGACGGCATCAGCTGGGAGGTGTTCAAGGACGTGCGGCGCGACTGGGCCGACCGCATCGACCTGCAGGCCTCCGCCCTTTTCGGGATCGACGGTCTGGAAGATCCGGCGTTCCTGCCGGCAATCGCCGACCGGGTGGCGGAGGCCGGCGGCGTGCTCGGCGCCGTCACCTTCATGATTGACGGGCTGGAGGCCCATGTCGAGGCGATGTTCCGCGCCGCGCAGGTCCGCGGCCTGGCGCTCGACTTTCACGTGGACGAGACCGCCGACCCGAATGCGGATTCGCTGCGAATCATCGCCGAGACCGCCATCCGCACGCGGTTTTCCGGCCAGATCGTCTGCGGCCATTGCTGCTCGCTGGCGCGGCAAGCGGATGATGCGGTCGACCGGACGCTCGATCTGGTGGCCCGCGCCGGGATCGGCGTCGTCAGCCTTCCGCTTTGCAACATGTATCTGATGGACCGGGCGGGCGGGCGCACGCCGCGCTGGCGCGGGGTGACGCTGCTGCACGAGATGAAGGCCCGCGGCATTCCCGTGGCGGTCGCCTCCGACAACACGCGCGATCCCTTCTATGCCTATGGCGATCTCGACATGGTCGAGGTCTATGCCCAGGCGGTGCGCATCCTGCATCTGGACCATCCCTCCGGCGACTGGATCCGCGCGGCCACGTCGACGCCGGCCGGGCTTCTGGGCGACAGCACGCGCGGGCGGCTCGACGTCGGATCGCCGGCCGACATGATTGTCTTCCGGGCGAGAAACTGGAACGAACTGATTGCACGGCCGGGCGGAGCGCGTACCGTTCTGCGTGGGGGACGGGCGATTTCGCGGACGCTTCCCGATTACCGCGAACTCGACGATCTCATGGCGAGCAAGGATCTGGGGATTTAGGAATATGAGCGACATTGCCGCGGTAAAGGCCGCCCTCGAAGGCCTGGCCATCGAAGACAATCCGCAGATCGTGCGGCAGAAAAGCCGCGATTTCTTCTGGTATTCGCCGGTTCTCAAGCGCCAGCTCGACGAGGTGACGGCGGACATCGTGGTCAATGCCACAAGTGAGGCGGATGTGATCCGCGTGCTCAAGGCCTGCTACGCGCATGACGTGCCGGTGACCACGCGCGGCGCCGGCACCGGAAACTACGGCCAGGCGATGCCGCTGTCGGGCGGGGTGGTGCTCAATCTCGCCGAGATGAACAAGGTGCTGGAGGTCGCGCGCGGCAGCGTGCGTGCCGAGGCCGGCGCCATCATGTCGGCCATCGACGCCGCCGCGCACGAGAGCGGACAGGAACTCAGGATGCACCCTTCCACCCATCGCACCGCGACGATCGGCGGCTTCGTCGCCGGCGGATCGGGCGGCATCGGGTCGATCAACTGGGGCGGCTTGCGCGATTTCGGCAATATCCTCTCCCTGCGCGTCGTCACCATGGAGGAGGAGCCGCGCGTCCTGACGCTGTCGGGGTCCGACCTGCACAAGGTCAGCCATGCCTATGGCACCAACGGCATCATCACCGAGGTGACCATGCCGCTGACCGCGTCCTACGACTGGGTCGACGTGCTGGTCGGCTTCGAGAGCTTCGCCGATGCGGCCTCTTTCGCCGATGCGCTGGCCAATCAGGACGGCATCCTGACCAAGGAGATCGCGCCGATCTCCGCGCCGATCCCGCATGAGTATTTCCTGCGGCACAAGAAGTTCCTGCGCTCCAGCCAGTCGGTCTGCGCGATCATGGTGGCGCCCTTCGCGATGGATGCCTTTTCCGCCTTCCTGGCGCGGCGGGCGGGGGCGGAGCTCGTCTATCGCTCCGACGAGGCATCGGAGAGCGATCTGAAGAGCCTGCCGCCGGTGCCGGAACTGACCTGGAACCACACGACGCTGCGTGGTCTCAGGGTCGATCCGACGATCACCTACCTGCAGGTGCTTTATCCCTTCCCCGACCATGTGAAGAAGGCGGTGCAGCTCGCCGAGCTCTTCGGCGACGAGGTGCTCGGGCATCTGGAGTTCGTGCGCTTCGACGGCAGGATCACCTGTTTCGGCCTGCCGATTGTGCGCTACACCACCGAGGAGCGGCTCGACGAGATCATCCGGATCCACGAGGACCATGGCTGCCCGATCTTCAATCCGCACCGCTATACGCTGGAAGAGGGTGGCATGAAGCAGACCGACGCGGTGCAACTCGCCTTCAAGAAGGAAGCCGACCCGAAGGGGCTGCTCAACCCCGGCAAGATGATCGCCTGGGAGAACCCGGACTTCGATTTCTCGTCGAACCAGACCTATCTCTTCCCCGGCCTGTCCTGAGGGCGCGGACGCGATGCGGGTTCTCCTGATCTACGCCCATCCGGTCGAGACCAGCTTCTGCGCGGCACTCAAGGAGCGCGCGCTGAAGACGCTCGTTGCGAACGGGCATTCGGTGGAGGTGCTCGACCTCTACGAACAGGGTTTTGATCCGGTCCTGAGCCGCGCGGAGCGGCTCGCCTATCACGATGTGCCGGAAAACCGGGAGAGCGTGGCAGCCGAGGTCGAGCAGCTGCAGCGCGCCGAGGCGCTGGTCCTCGTCTATCCGGTGTGGAATTTCGGCTTTCCGGCGATCCTGAAGGGCTATTTCGACCGGGTGTTCCTGCCGGGCGTGTCCTTCCGCATGGAGAACGGGCGGGTGAAGCCGAACCTGCAGCACATCAACCGGCTTGTCGCCATCACCACCTACGGCGGGCCGCGCTGGCGCGCCTTCTTCCTAGGCGATCCGCCCCGGCGCATCGTGCGCCGGGTGCTGCGCTCCCTGGTCGCGCCGGCCGCGCGCCTCGCCTATCTCGCCCTTTACGATCTCAACCGCGCGGACGATGCCGCCCGCACGGCGTTTCTCGACCGCGTCGAGGCGGACATGGCCCGGCTCTAGAAAGTTGCAGCATGCGCATCCTGATCGTTCAGTGTCATCCAAGCGCGGAAAGCTTCGGCGCCAGCCTCGCCGAGACGGTGCGCAAGACGCTGGCCGACGGCGGACACGAGCTGCGCGTCACGGATCTCTATGCCTGCCGTTTCGATCCGGTGATGCTCGAGCCGGAGTGGCTTCGCTACAATGACGCGGAGCTGAACCGGGCGCCGGTCGAGCGCCATGTCGACGACATCCTGTGGGCGGAGGCGCTGGTCTTCGTCTATCCGACCTGGTGGTTCGGCCTTCCGGCGATGCTGAAGGGCTATCTCGACCGGGTCTGGGTGCCGCATGTCACCTTCGAGATCCCGACGGCGACCAGCCCGATGCGCCCGCGCATGCAGCATATCGGCCGCATCGGCGTGGTCACCACCTGCGGCGCGTCCTGGTTGGTGTCGAAGCTGATGGGCGAGCCCGGCCGCAAGACCGTCCTGCGCGGCATTCGCGCGCTCTGCGCGCCGCGCTGCAAGACCAAATATCTGGCGCATTACAACATGGACAGTTCAACGCCGGAAAGCCGCGCGCGCTTCCTGCAGCGCGTCGAGACGTTTTTTTCCCGCTGGTAGGCCGGCTTGCGGGAGATCGGCGTCCGGGCGTCGAAAGTCTTTGATCGCAGGGTCGGGCACGTGCATCCTCGCGGTTGCGAATCCGACTGTTGCGGCGCAGCCGGCGCGCGCTTTCCGCAAGGTCGGGTGTCATCTTGCGGTCATTTGCCGGCGTTAGAAGGCGTGGCATGGCATTCAATTTCAAGAAAAGCGTGACGTTCCGTCTGGCGCAGGCCGCCAAGGCCCATCGCGCGCGCGCCGGCACGCATCTTGCCCGGATCGGACTGCATCCGGGCCAGGAAACCGTCCTGAAAATCCTTGCGGATGACGACGGGCAGACGATGAGCCAGCTTGCCGCGACGCTTGCCGTCCAGCCGCCGACGGTCACCAAGATGGTGACGCGGCTCTCCGCGCAAGGGTTCCTGAAGCGCGCCGCCTCGGAGGCCGACGGGCGGCTTGCCCGCGTGTTCCTCACCGAGGAGGGGCGCGCGCTGGTCGCGACCATCGACACGTCCTGGAAACGGCTCGAGCGCGAGGCACTGGTCGGGCTCGACGAGAAGGACCGCAAGAAGCTGCGCAAGCTGCTGCGCCAGATTGAGAAGAACCTCGGGTCGCGCACGGTCGACGAGGTCGATACGGAGGACGGCGAGCCCGGCGCCTGAACCGGGTCGGGCGTCGTCCCTAGCTTGCCAGACCGCTCATCCTGAGGGCGAGGCCTGCGAGGCTTGCCGCGATCACCACCTCCGCCACGCTGCGCTTCAGCGCGAACAGCATGACCCCCGCACCCGTCGCAATTGCCAGGCTCCACGGCTGCAGGCTGCCGGCGACCGGCAGGGGAAGCGAGATCCATCCCGCGTCCAGCACCGTCACCGTCGCGAAGAGGACGTTGATCGCGAACCAGACCGAGAGGTTGAGGATCGTGCCGACGACCGCCGCCGTGATCGCGGACAGCACGTTCGACAGCCAGGCGATCCCTCGGATGCGGTCGACATAGGGCGCGCCGGCGAGCACGAAGACGAAGCTCGGCGCGAAAGTGACCCAGGTGGTGAGGCCGGCCGCCAGCACGCCTGCAAGGGCCGGGTCGAAGGGCGCGGGCGCGCGGTAGCCGCCCAGATAGCCGACGAACTGGGTGACGAGGATCAGCGGTCCGGGCGTGGTTTCGGCCAGCCCCAGGCCGTCGAGCATCTCTCCGGCCGTCAGCCAGCCGTTGGTCTCCACCGCCACCTGGGCCATGTAGCTCAGGAGCGCATAGGCCCCGCCGAAACTCACCAGCGCCATCGTCGAGAAGAAGGCGGCGATGTCGGCAAAGACGTGACCGGGCGACAGCAAGAGCAAGATGGCCGCCACCGGCAGTGCCCACAGGGCGATCCCGGTGGCGAGGATGCGCAGGGCGCGCGCGTGCAGCGACCTGCTCGCCGCCGGCCCTGCTCCTCTTTCATCCTGAGCCGGGGAGGGAGTGGCCGCGGCGCGCGGCACAAGAAGTCCGCACAGGCCGGCGGCCACGATCACCAGAGGAAAGGGGAGGTCGAAAAGGAACAGCGCGCAGAAGGAGGCGGCGGCAATCGCCAGCGCGGCGGCGGAGGTCATCGCCCGCGCCGACAGCCGCACCAGCGCCTGCAGCACGATGGCGAGCACGCCGGCCTTGATGCCGAAGAACAGGCCTGCGACAAGCGGGGAGGCGCCGAAGGTCACATAGACGAGCGACAGCGCCAGCATGGCGAGCGCGCCTGGGGCGATGAACAACAGCCCCGAGACGATGCCGCCGCGCGTGCCGGCGACGATCCAGCCGCAATAGGTGGCGAGCTGCTGGGCTTCGGGGCCGGGCAGCAGCATGCAATAGTTCAGCGCGTTGAGGAAACGGCCTTCCGATATCCGCTTGCCGTCGGCGACGAACTCCTTGTGCAGCAGCGCGATCTGGGCCGCCGGACCGCCGAAGGAGAGCAGGCCGATGCTGAAGGAGCGCCGCGCCAGCCAGGCGAATTCGGCAGCGTCAGGGGCGCTTGCGGGCGCGGGGTCCGGCGGATGCGGCGGTTCGGTCATCTGGGGCCTTGCAAAACGGGAGGGGCGGGTTGCTCTGGGCGCATAGCGGATGTGCGTTTCCGTATCATGACATTGGACGCAATCCCTTCCACACTCGGAATTTGTCGTACAAATAGAAGCGCCGGAGGCGGCGCTTCCGATTGAAACGAAGGACAAAGAATGCGGCGTGGCGGATATTTGCGATCTCCCGTTCTCTCGGCCATCGCGGTGCCGGAGCGGTTCATGGGGATCGCGCTGATTTCCTTCGCGTTCTTTTCCTTCTCCGGGCTCGATGCGACGGCAAAATATCTCGGGCAGACGCTTCCCGCCGAACAGATCGTGTGGATGCGTTTCCTGACCCATGTGGTCTTTGCCGTGCTGCTGTTCCGGGTCTGGCGCATTCCGGGCGCGCTGCGCAGCGACCGCTGGCCCCTGCAGATCCTGCGCTCGATGTTCCTGCTCGGCTCCACCGTGTTCAACTTTTTCGCCGTGCGCCACCTCCAGTTGGCCGAAACCGTGTCGATCATGTTCGCCGCGCCGTTCGTGGTGACGGCGCTCGCCGGACCGCTTCTCAACGAATGGGCGGGCTTTCGCCGCTGGATGGCGATCATCGTCGGCTTTATCGGCGTGCTTGTGGTGACGCGGCCGGGACTTGGCGGATTGAACTGGGCGGCGCTTTTGTCGGTCTGTTCGATGACCTGCTACGCGCTCTATGCACTGACGACGCGCATGCTGGCGCATTCTGAATCGCCCGTCGGTATGCTGATCATTTCCGCGGTCGTCGCCACGCTGGCGATCACGCCATTCGGCCTTGCCGCCTGGACTGCACCCGGCGATCTGTGGACCTGGACGCTGCTGCTGTCGACCGGCGCCTGGGGCTGTATCGGCCATTTCGCCCTGATCCGCGCGCATGTGCTGGCGCCTGCGCCCGTGCTCGCGCCCTTCATGTATATCCAGATCCTGTGGATGAGCGGGCTCGGCTATCTTGTGTTCGACGACGTGCCGGGACCCTTCACCGTGCTCGGGGCGGCGATCGTGGTCAGCTCGGGGCTTTATATTCTCTACCGCGAGCGCAAAATCTCCCGGGGCGAGGTGCACGCCGACGGCGGGCTCTAGGCGCGGGCGGTGCCGATGCGACCGGCATTCGGGCTTGCCAGCCGGGCCGCGATTGGCAACACTTCAATCGATTGAATCAGAGGCCGAGCGGTGACCATAAAGACGCCCAAAGGACCCCCAGCGGTGCAGGCCGCGCCGGGCGAACCGCTTGTCGCTTCAAGTCGCGAGCCCGGCAGGGCGCGAGGCGCGCGCCGGCTCACGCTCGGCGACATGGCGGAGGCGCTTCAGGTTTCCACCGCCACCGTGTCGCTGGCGCTTCGGGATTCGCCGCTGGTCGCGCCGGCAACGCGCGAGCGCATCAAGGCCCATGCGCTGGCCGCCGGCTATGTCTACAACCGCTCGGCCGCGGCCCTTCGCACGGCGCGCTCAAACATGATCGGCGTGGCGGTCCACGATATTCTCAATCCCTATTTCGCGGAGGTGTTCCGCGCGCTGGAGGACGAGCTCGGGCGCGAGAACCAGGTGGTCCTGATCTGCAACCACCGTGACGACGTCGCCCGCCAGCAGCGCTTCATCGATACCTTGATGCAGCACCGCGTCGACGGGCTGGTGATCTGCGCCTCCGTCGGCACGCGGGTCGAGGACATCAACGGCCTCGCCGACAGCGGCATTCCCGTGACGCTGATCTGTCGCGACGTCGCCGGCGCCCGCGTGCCGGTGGTGCGCAGCGACGATGTGGCCGGCGCACGCATGGTGGTGTCGCATCTGATCGCCCAGGGCCACCGGCAGATCGCGATGATCGGCGGACGCCGGCAAAGCTCGTCCGGCCACGACCGCAATCTCGGCTGGAAGCTGGCGCTCGAAGAGGCCGGCATCGACGTGGCGGCGCAACTCGACATTCCCGAACTGATGACGACGGCGGACGGACGCGATGCGGTGGCGCAGCTCCTGAGCGCGACGCCGCGCCCGACGGCGGTCTTCGCCTTCAACGACCTGATCGCGCATGGCCTGCTGTCGGCGCTGCGTCGCGCCGGCGTGGAGCCGGGGCGCGACATCGCGATTGCCGGCTATGACGACACGGACGGCGCGGCCAGCCGCACGCCGGCGCTGACCTCCGTATGGAACAAGCCGGACGAGATCGGAAGAACTGCGGCCGCTCTCATGCTGCGCCAGATCGCCGGCGCGCCGGTCACGGAAATGCCCGCGCCCATCCTGCCCGAACTGCGGGTGCGCGAATCGACCCCGCCGCCAAAGCCGGGCGGCGAGGGCCAGGCGCGCGGTGCCTGAACGACGAACACGACCTGACCGTCCGCCCGCTCAGGATGCGGCGCGGATCGACACTTTGGGAGGATTTTGATGGCCTTGGCCGAAATTTTGATGCTTGGGCGCGCGCCCGCGATCGTCGGGGAGCAGCTCTCTCGCCAGTTCACCGTTCACCGGGCCGGGCCGGGCGAGATCGAAGCGTTGTCGCCCGACCTGCTGCAACGGATCCGCGGGATCGCCAGCGGCGCGCATGTTCCGGTCAACCGGGCGCTGATCGAGCGCATGCCGGGGCTGGAGATCGTCGCCAATTTCGGGGTCGGCTACGATTCCGTCGATGCCGCCTTTTGCGGCGAGCGCGGGATTTGCGTCACCAACACGCCGGACGTGTTGACCGAGGAGGTCGCGGATACCGCCTTCGGGCTGTTGCTGATGACCGTGCGCCAGCTCTCGGCCGCCGAACGCTACCTGCGCGCCGGGCGCTGGGAGGCGGAAGGGCCCTATCCGCTGACGCCGGCCACCTTGCGCGGCCGCACGCTCGGCATTCTCGGGCTGGGGCGCATCGGTCTGGCGATTGCGCGGCGGGCGGAGGCTTTCGGCCTGGAGGTGCGCTACCACGGGCGCACGCAGCGCACAGATGTCGACTATCCCTATCACGATACGCTGGAGGGGCTGGCGCGCGCCTGCGACACGCTGATGGTGGTGGCGCCGGGCGGCGAGGCGACGCGCGGCATTGTCGACCGACGGGTGCTGACGGCGCTCGGACCGGAGGGCATTGTCGTCAACGTCGGACGCGGAACCGTGATCGACGAGCCGGCGCTGGTCGCAGCCCTTCAGGACGGTACCATCCTGTCGGCCGGCCTCGATGTGTTCGAGAAGGAGCCGAAGGTGCCGCAGGCGTTGAAGGACATGGAGCATGTGGTGCTCTTGCCGCATGTCGGGTCGGCGTCGCGCCATACCCGCGACCGGATGGGACAGCTTGTCGTCGACAATCTGGCGTCCTGGTTCCGCGACGGCCGCCCGCTCACCCCGGTCGCCGAAACCCCGTTCGTTGCGAAAGGGTAACCTGTCTTAACCGCCCCTTAACGAAACCGGTCGCATTTTAGGAGAAGAAGCGGCCGGGGAGGCCGTGCGAGCGGTCGGCGAGGCGCAAGTCCGCGCCCGCCTGCGTTGGGGGAAAGCCCATGCATATTCACATGAGCCGGGTCGGCACCGTCCTGTCGTGGGCGCTGTTCTCGCTGCTGTTCTTCGGGACCGGCATCGCCGGGGTCTGACCCCGGCGCGCCCGTTCTCCGTTCAAGCGGCGTTTTCGTCGAGGAAGTCGCGCATGCGCGTCAGCGCGCGGGAAATGTTCTCCGCCGAATTGGCGTAGGACAGGCGAATGTAGCCCTCGCCCAGAATGCCGAAATCCGGTCCGCCGATCACCGCGACGCCCGCCTTTTCCAGAAGCGCGCTGGCGAGCGGTTTCGCCTTCCAGCCCGTCTCCTTGATGTTGGGAAAGGCGTAGAAGGCCCCCATCGGCGTGCGCGCCGAGACGCCCGGCAGCGCGTTCAATCCCTCCACCACCAGTTTGCGGCGGATGTCGAATTCGCGCATCATCTCCGCGACCGCGTCCTGCGGCCCTTCCAGCGCGGCGAGGCCGGCATATTGCGCCGGCGCGTTGACGCAGGACCAGGCGTTGACGGCAAGCTTGCGCGCCTTGTCGATCAGCTGGTCCGGCCAGACTGCGTAGCCCATGCGCCAGCCGGTCATCGCGTAGGTCTTCGACCAGCCGTCGAGCAGGATCAGCCGGTCGCGCACCGCCTCGAATTCCAGCAGCGAGCAATGCGGCGCGCCGTCATAGGTCATCTGCCCGTAGATCTCGTCGGACAGGATGGCGATGTCGGGCCGTGCCTCCAGACCCTCGACCAGCGCCTCGATCTCGGCGCGCGGCGTGACGCCGCCGGTCGGGTTCGCCGGCGAATTCAGGATGACCAGCCGGGTCTCCGGCGTCAGCAGCGACAGCGTTTCCTCGGCCGAGAAAGCGAAGCCGTTTTCCTCGCGGATCGGCACGGGCACCGGGCGCGCGCCGGTGAACTCGATCATCGAGCGGTAGATCGGAAAGCCCGGGTCGGGATAGAGGATGTCGACGCCCGGCGCGCCGAACATCAGGATCGCCATGAACATGGTGACCTTGCCGCCGGGCACGATCACGACATTGTCCGGCGAGACCTCGGCGGAAAGGCGCCTGTGCAGGTCCTTCGCCACCGCCTCGCGCAGCGGCAGGATGCCGGTCGCCGGCGTGTAGCCGTGGTGGCCGTCGCGCAGGGCCTTGACCGCTGCCTCGACGATATGCTCCGGCGTGCGAAAATCCGGCTGGCCGATCCCGAGGTTGATGATGTCGCGGCCCTCGGCTGCCAGTTGTGTGGCCCGCGCCAGCACGGCGAAGGCGTTTTCCTCGCCGATCCGGTTGAAGCCCTCGATTGTTTTCAGCATTGTTCCTCCCGCAGGGATCGTCCGACCCTCGTCCGGCCTTGCTCCGGCCCTTGTGTCCTGCTCATCTTGTAGCGCCCGGCCCCGGTTTTCGAAACCGTTTGCGTTGCGTCAGACGTCGTATCAGGCGGTGGCCTGCAGCCGATCCCGACGAAAAGGTCCCGCCATGACGATTGCCCATCTGCCAAGCCCGGTCGGCGATCTTGAACTGGAAGAGCGCGACGGCGCGCTGGTGCGCCTGTCGTGGGCAAGCGGCGACGCGGCGCCCTCCACGCCGCTTCTCCAGGAGGCCGCCCGGCAGATCGCGGCCTATTTCGCCGGGGAACTGACGGCGTTCGACCTGCCGCTGGCGCCGGCCGGCAACGCCTTTCGTCAGGATGTCTACCGGGCGATGCTGGCCATTCCCCGTGGCGAGACCGCGACCTATGGCGAGATCGCCAAGGCGCTCGGCACCTCCGCCCAGCCGGTCGGCCAGGCCTGCGGCGGCAATCCGATCCCCATCGTCATTCCCTGTCACAGGGTGGTGTCGGCGACCGGGCTCGGCGGTTTTTCCGGCGCAGGCGGCGTGGAAACCAAGATCGCGCTGCTCAGGCTCGAAGGCGGCTTCCGGTTCCTGTTGTGAGTGCGGGCGCCGGATCCGGCCCCCGTGCCCGCGTCTGCCGCAGCCGCGTGGGTCCGCATGCTTTGCCAAATGCGGCGAAACGCTATAGTCCGACAGGCGAGACACCCCATATGCGGGACCAAGAGAGCGAGATCCGTCCATTGCAGCGGATCCGTCCACCGCAAGACGACCAGGCAGGCACATGACCCTCACCCAGGACACGAAAACCCCCGTCACCGTGCTGACCGGATATCTCGGCGCCGGCAAGACGACGCTCCTCAACCGCATCCTCAGCGAGAACCACGGCGTGCGCTATGCCGTGATCGTCAACGAGTTCGGCGAGATCGGCATCGACAACGACCTGCTGGTTGAGTCGGACGAAGAAATCTTCGAGATGAACAACGGCTGCATCTGCTGCACCGTGCGCGGCGACCTGATCCGCACGGTGGAGAACCTGATGAAGCGCCAGGGCAGCTTCGACGCCATCGTCGTGGAAACCACCGGCGTCGCCGATCCCGCGCCCGTCGCCCAGACCTTCTTCATGGACGACGACGTGCGCGACAAGGCCCGGCTCGATGCCGTGGTCGCCGTCGTCGATTGCCGGCACGTGCTGCAGCGGCTCGCCGACACGCGCGAGGCGGAAGACCAGATCGCCTTCGCCGACGTCATCCTGCTGAACAAGACCGATCTTGTCACGGCGGAGGAACTGAAGGCGGTGGAGGCCCGCATCCAGACGATCAACCCCTATGCCCGGTTGATGCGCAGCGAGCGCTGCGACGTGCCGCTCGACACGGTTCTCAATCGCGGCGCCTTCGACCTCAACCGCATCCTGACGCTCGATCCGCATTTTCTGGACGAGCATGAGCACACCCATGAGTGCGGACCGGACTGCGATCACGATCACCATCATCACGACCACGACCACGACCACGACCACGACCACGACCACCACGGGCACGGACATGATCATGGGCACGCGCATGAAGATCCGCATTCGGTGAAAAGCGTCTCGATGACGGCGGGAGAACTGGATCCGGATGTGTTCTTCCAGTGGATCGGCAATGTCAGCCAGATCCAGGGACCGGGCATCTTGCGGCTGAAGGGCATCATGGCGTTCAAGAACGATCCGCAGCGCTATGTGGTGCAAGGCGTGCACATGATCCTGGAAGGCGATCACCAGCGTGACTGGAAGGATGGAGAGCCACGCCAGAGCCGTCTCGTCGTCATCGGCCGCGATCTCGATTTCGACGCGCTGACGACCGGCTTCAAGGCCTGCGAGGCGTGAGCGGGATGGTCTCCGTTGCGCCCTATGACGCGGGAAGCTACGTCGTCGCGGCGGCCTTCCTCGATACCGATCCGGTCTTCGCGCTGGGCGACGGCACGCTGCTGATGCTGACCTCCGACGGCGAGCGCCGGGTGGAGGTGCACGGCGGCGGTCTGCTGGCCGCCTGCATGACACAGGACAAATCCACGATCCTCACCAGCGGCGGCGACGGGCGGGTGATGCGCACCGACGCGGAGGGCGAGGCGACGCTGATGGCGGAGCTGCCGCGCAAGTGGATCGACCTGCTGGCCGCCGGTCCGCAGGGCGCGATTGCCTTTGCCTCCGGCCGCACCGCCATGGTGCGCCTGCCCAATGGCGATTTGCGCGACGTCTCGCCGTCGCGCGCCGTTGGCGGGCTTGCCTTCGCGCCCAAGGGATTGCGGCTTGCGGTCGCGCGCTACGACGGCGCGACGCTGCATTGGGTCAACACCGAGGCGCCGCCGCAGGAACTGGTCTGGAAGGGCGCGCATGCGGCCGCCGCCTTCTCGCCGGACGGAAAATATCTCGTCACCACGATGCAGGAGAACGCGCTGCACGGCTGGCGGCTGTCCGACGGCCAGGACATGCGCATGACCGGATATCCGGGCAAGGTGAAATCGATGCACTGGTCGGCGAAGGGACGTTATCTGGCGACCTCCGGCGCCAATGCCGCGATCCTGTGGCCGTTCTTCGGCAAGACCGGCCCGATGGGCCAGCAGCCCTTGCAGCTTGGCGCAAGGGGCGATCAGCTGGTGTCGCAGGTTGCCTGCCATCCGGCGGAGGAGGTGGTTGCCATCGGCTATCAGGACGGCATGGTGCTGGTCGCGCGGTTCGCCGACAGCCAGGAGGTGCTGCTGCGCCGCCCGGGCGGCTCGCCGGTCTCGGCGCTGTGCTGGGACGCCGGCGGCACCCGGCTGCTGTTCGGCACGGAGGCGGGCGAGGCCGGCGTGATCTCGCTCTAGGGCCTGGACCGCGAGAGGGAAGGAGACCGGGCATGATCTTTCGCACCTTGGTGCTCGGCGTTGCCGTCGTCAGCGGAGCGACGACCTCTCAGCTTCCCGAGTTCGCGCAGCAGTACCGGCAGCGCATGGGCGGGGCGATCGATGCCCTGTCCCAGGTTGTCACGGATTTTCGCGAGGATGCGGCCAGCAACGGGCTGACCGTTCCCGAGGCCTTGCAGCGTCTCTCGACCGCGCAGGACCCGCTGGTGGTCTTGCGCGGGCAGCGCATGGAGCAATCGATCGACAGGCTGGCGGCGCTCACCCGGCAGCGTGCGGCCTTGCAGGAGGCGGGACCGTTCGCGCGTCTTGGAACCTTCGTCACGGATCTCGACCCGCAGCTTGCCAGCGCGACCTATGACGATTTCGAGCCGGCCGTGCCGGTCACCATGGAAGGGGCTGTCGCCGCCGGCGGCGGGTTCCTCGCCGCCGTTCTCGGGCTCGGGCTCGCGGGTCGGCTCACGGGACGGTTGACCCGGCGGATGCGCCGGCGCGGATCGGCGAAAGCCTGACGGCAAGGGCGGGAGAGACGAATGGACACGTTGAGCCGGATGCGGTGTTTCCTGAAGGTGGTCGACGAGGGCGGGTTTTCCGCCGCCGCGCGCGCGCTCGGGCGCTCCAAGGCGCTGGTCTCCAAATACGTCGGCGAGCTTGAGGACGAACTGGGCGCGCGGCTTCTCAACCGCACCACGCGGCAGATCTCGATGACCGAGGTCGGCCATGCCTTCTACAAGGAGGCCACCGACATCCTGACCCGGATCGACGATCTCAAGGCGTCGGTTCAGAACACCCATCAGGCCGCGCGCGGCACGCTCAGGGTCTCCGCGCCGCGCTCGATGGGCGACGATTTCATCAATCCCGCGATCATGGCCTTTCTGGTGGCCGAACCGGATATTTCGGTTGATCTCAGGTTGGAGGACCGTTTCGTCGATCTGGTCGAGGAAGGCTTCGACGCGGCGATCCGGGTGACGGAACTGACCGATTCCAGCCTAATCGCGCGCAAGCTCGCGCCGTTTCGCGCCACCGTCTGCGCCTCGCCGGAAGCGGTCGAGCGCTTCGGCACGCCGCGTCATCCGCAGGACCTAGCGGGCCTGCCCTGCATCATCGACAACAACTACCGCTTCCGCAACAACTGGCAGTTCGATGTCGACGGCACAAAGATGGGCGTGGCGGTCAAGGGGCGGGTCGAGGTCAACAGCGCGCAGGCGGCGCGGGTCGCAGCCTATGAGGGGCTCGGCTTCCTGCGCACGCCCTATATCTTCGTGCACCGCGACATCGTGGCCGGTCGGCTGGTGGAGGTGCTGGCGGACTATCAGCCCGACGGGCAGGCGATCCACGTGGTCTATCCCCACCGCCGCCACCTGTCGGGCAAGGTCCGCGCCTTCGTCGACTTCCTGTCGAACTGGTTTGCCGATAAGCGCCGGCGCGGGGAGATCTGCTGACGGTCCGGCCGTGAAGGATCAGGCGCCTGCGAGACGCTCTTCCGCGATCTGGTCCGCCACCGTCTGAGTGGACAGGCCGAGCGTGTCGGCGCGCTGGAAGATATGCGTCAGCGTCTGTGCGATCTGGAGCACCTTGTCCCGGACGGCCTTGTCGTCGCCGCCCGGACGGGCAAGCGCGATGGAGATCGCCCCGCCGGCATTGATCGCGTAATCCGGCGCATAGAGGACATCGCGGTCGCGCAGCGCCTCGCCGTGACGCGGTTCCGCAAGCTGGTTGTTGGCCGCGCCGGCGACGATATGCGCGCCAAGCTCCGCGATGCTACGATCGTTCAGCACCGCGCCGAGCGCGCAGGGAGCGAAGACGTCGGCCCTTTGCGCATGGGCGGCGTCGGCGGAAACGGCGGTTGCGCCGAAGGCCTTCACCGCGCGCTCCGTGGACGGGGCGTGAATGTCGGCGACGATGAGCCGCGCGCCGGCCTCGTGCAGCAGTTCGGCGACGGAATAGCCGACATGGCCGAGACCCTGCACGCAGACGGTCCGGCCCGAGAGATCGTCGCTGCCGAACCGGTGGCGCAGCGCCGCTTTGATGCCGACGAAGATGCCGAGCGCGGTATAGGGCGAGGGATCGCCGAGGCCGGTGGCGCGCGTGCCGCGCACATGGGCGGTTTCGGTGGCGACAATCTCCATGTCGTCGGCCGAGATGCCGACGTCCTCGGCGGTGAGATAGGTTCCGGACAACCGCTCCACCTGCCGGCCGAAGGCGCGCAGCAGCTCGGGCGTCTTCTCGCTGCGCGGGTCGGCGATGATCACCGACTTGCCGCCGCCGAGGTCGAGGCCGGCGAGCGCGTTCTTGTAGGTCATGCCGCGCGACAGGCGCAGCGCGTCGGTCAGCGCCTCGCCGCTCGAGGCATAGGACCACATCCGGCAGCCGCCGAGCGCCGGGCCGAGCCGGGTGTCATGCACCGCGATGATGGTCTTGAGGCCGGTGGCGGCATCGTGACCCTGCACCACCTGCTCGTGGCCGGCGAATTCGGGATGATCGAAAACGGCGGGGGTGTCCGCCGCCCGGTTGCGGCGTGTCATCGGGGCGTTCATGAGTGTCTCCACGGTATGGTCCGGCGGTCGAAACGCGCCGGGCGCAAGATGCGGGCGGATATCCCCGCGCGGACGGGGAAACGTCGGGCCGCGCCATAATTTTGGAAAATATGAGTGAAATCCGGTGAAATATCGCTCTTTTTTCACGCAAGAATTCGCGATATTGTTCATGAATTCGCAAAAACTGATCGAAACGGGGATAATTTTTCCCTGATTTTGTGTTGCGGTGCAGCGACCTTCGCGCGACGCCTTGCTGTTGCCGCGAAGCGCGCCAATATGTGCGACGCGGATCAATCCGGCAGGCTGGAAGGAGACAGGGCGATGAGGATACGTGCGGCGATTGTGGCCTTGGCCATGGGGCTGGCGGCGACGGCGGCGCAAGCGCATCCGCATGTCTTCGTCGAGGCGCGCGCCGAGGTGGTGTTCGACGGTGACGGCCGGGTCAAGGCCGTGCGGCACGTCTGGCGGTTCGACGAGGCCTTCACCGCCTTCGCGATCCAGGGGCTGGATGCCAACGGCGACGGCGAGCTGACCCGCGAGGAGCTGCAGCCGCTGGCGCAGATCAACGTCGAATCGCTTGCCGAGTTCGACTTCTTCACCTTCCTTTATCAGGGCGGGGCGGAGGTCGCCTTCGCCGAGCCGGTCGAATACTGGCTCGACTTCTACGGCGGCCGGCTGACGCTGTTCTACACGCTGCCGCTGAAGGACGCGGTGATCGCGGATGCCTCCAAGCTGACGCTCGACGTGTTCGATCCGAGCTATTTCGTCGCTTTCGAGATGGCCAAGGAACAGCCTTTCGCGCTGGTCGACGCGCCGCAGACCTGCAAGCTGGACTTCACCCCGCCGCCGGAACTCGATCCGCAGACGGCGACGACGCTGGCACAGATTCCGGCAACCGAGCGCCAGCTCTCATCGGATCTTCTGGAAGTCACGGAAACCTTGTCGAATTCCGCGACCATCGGGTGTTCGTAGGAGACAGAACCCGTGGATGAAATCGTGTCCCGCCGGACCCATCTCCCCGCGCTTGCCGCCACGTTCGTCGTCGTGGCGCTCTGTGGCCTGTCCGCGACCTCGGCCGTTGCGGCGCCGTCGCCTTTCGGGGTCGGCCTGCCGGAACAGACCATGACGCCGGGCGGCCCGCTCTCGGGTGTCTTTGCCTGGGTCGCGACGCAGCAGACCGCCTTCTATTCCGCGCTCACGGCTGCGATCAAGGAGATCAAGGCGGACGGCACCGCCGTGTGGTGGCTGATGGCCCTGTCCTTCGGCTACGGCGTCTTCCATGCCGCCGGGCCCGGACACGGCAAGGCGGTGATCTCCTCCTATGTGCTGGCCAACGGCGAGACGCTGAAGCGGGGCATCGTGCTCTCCTTCGCCTCCGCCCTGGCCCAGGCGGTGACGGCGATCGTGCTGATCGGCGTCGCCACGGCGATCCTGCGCATGACCTCCATCGCCATCACCGAGACGACCCGCTGGTTCGAGCTTGGATCCTATCTCGCGGTGATGCTGCTCGGCGTCTATCTGGTCTGGCAGAAGATCCTGCGCCCGCTCCTGCCGGTGCGCCGCCCGGCGGCGCTGGGCGCGCAGGCCGTCGCCGCGACCGGTTGCGGCCATGCCCATCATGAGCACTCCCGTCACGATCATCACCATCATGGCCATGGCCACGATCACCATCATCACCACGCGCATGATCACGATGCCCACCCCGGCGAGGCCTGTTCCAGCTGCGGCCATGTGCATGCTCCGCCGGTGGAAATGCTGAAAGAGCCTGTGTCGCTGGCGCGGGCCTGGTCGGTGATCCTCGCCGTCGGCCTCAGGCCCTGCACCGGCGCGCTGGTGGTGCTGGTCTTCGCGATCTCGCAGGGGCTGGCGCTGGCGGGCGTTGCGGCGACCTTCGCCATGGCGATAGGCACCGGGCTGACGGTGTCGGTCCTGGCGACGCTGGCGGTCACGGCCAAGGATGTGGCGCTGAAGCTCACCGGATCGGGCGGTGCTGTCACCGTGCACCGGGTCGCGGAAGGCCTCGGTGCGCTGCTGGTCTTCCTGCTCGGCGCGACGCTGTTTGTTGCGGCGGCCGGCTGGGGCGGGGCCTGAGCCTCAGGCTTCGCGGGTCGGGCGGCGCGCGGCGATCTGCTCGCGGTGGATGACGTAGAGCCCGGCGCCGACCGTCAGCGCGATGCCGGCGGAGG
>MDTG01070504.1_pt1 | contig 45440 bp, 85 predicted proteins | sample 811421 | NCBI WGS metagenome assembly MDTG01 (sample SAMN05326645, study PRJNA326480) | marine metagenome | isolation source: seawater | place: Pacific Ocean: South East | collected 2011 | reverse complement strand
CGAAACGATTCCGTTAAACATACCTAGAGCTGGCATTTCAATGCTGAATATATGAGCCGACTCGCCTTCTCGAAGGTCGCAACGTGCTGCTATGGTGTTTGCAAAAAGAGTCTTACCATTTTTTGATGGAGCGCCAACTATCGTAACCTCACCAATTGCTAACTTCTGGTAGCCCAATCGCTCATCAACTTCAGGTATGCCACTCGATATTCCAGTGCGAACCTCAGATAGTGATCGTTCCATTTCATCGACCGACTGATCGATTAGAGTTTCAACGTCTAACGAGTCGTTCTGATTAAGTCTGCAGACTGATTTATCAACCTCACCCGCAACCTTGTTAATCTCATCGACAAAGTTTGTATTGGTGTTTGCTAGGTCTTCAATGCCTTGTTGGTAAGCTGACATTGATTTTCGTCTGATGGCCAAGTCAACAACCTTTCTTGCGTATGAAACTACATTTGCAACCGATCGCTTTTGCTTCCAGATATCAACAAAGTAACCAGTGCCGCCCATGTCATCGGTGATTTTGTCTGATATCAAGTTTAGGTCGAAAGAATTTCCTTTTGCGTTCTCTTCCATGAAGATATTAAAAATCAATCTATGAGGAAGCATGTAAAAGTCATCTGAGCTTAGAAACTCAATTCTTCCAAGTAATGAGCAATCTTCAAGTAAAGAACCTATTACGGCCATTTCAGCTTCTTGTGAGTAAGGTGGTGTTACTAGGTTCATTACATATTCCTTAGTGATTCAAGTGGATCATAATCTGCTAGTGGTACGTTTGATTGTTGTGCTGCTTTCTTGACTGGAACTCTCATCCATTCATCTTTGTAAGCTGTCCATCCTCGATTAGACCATTCATTCAGTATGTCGTCATTCGTATATCCGCGCTTTCTTGATAGTTCAAACTGCTTACCATGTTCGTTGATCACTCTCTGCGTAACTGAGCCTTTCTTTCTTGAACGAATCTCTTTGAACTCTTTTATCTCTTCGGAATTAAAAGCCAAGGGCGTGAAGTCTATTTTATTCTTACTATCCTTCTTACTATCACTATCACTATCACTATCATTCTCTGCTACTTTTGCTTCCTTTTGGTAGCTATTGCTAGCACTTGCTATGTTTTGCTGCTTTTGCTTTCCACCTTTCGAGCCCGCTTGAGCTCTGGCTTCGCACGTTTTTATGTACTTTTCATTATCTCTAATGAATTGGTTTTTGAAAAAGCTAAAGGCCATCTTTGTTAGTGGGTCGAGCTCTATATCTTCGCCCTTATGAAACGCTAACATCGCCTTAAAAAGCTTTCCTGCTTGCTCATCTGAAAGGTCGGATAAGACATCCAAGCTATCAACATGCAAGATGAATGATTTCTTTTTAAGTTCCATATATAATTAACCGTGAAAGTGAGAATGAATGCCCTAGCTTGGTCGGCGGGGCTTTTTTATGCCTGCAGCTTTGCAGTTTCTTCGTCTCGCCACTTTTCAAACTTCTTTAATAGCGGAACTGGAATTCTACGATTTACAGTCTCAAAACCCTTTGGCTTTCTTCCTGCTCCGCGTTCATTTTTCTTTTGCATAAGACCTCCTGATTGCCTATCTAATGTACCAATAATTAATTAATGGTGCAAGTATATTTAAATAAAAAGAGGTATTTCACCTCTCTTTCAAAACTCCGTTCATAACGCCTATCCGATGCATCATTGCCACTTTACTAAAACCTAACAGCTTTGCATTGACTGCATGCTTGTCCATTACAATTCTAATAGCAGATAAATCCTTGCGGTCAATCGGTCGTATTTCTTCTTTACACGCCTTGCAGATGGCTAGGAAGGCGTTTTGCTTCATTTCACACATTGCCAAGTCCTACCGCTTAATATGTTGTGAATGGTTTGCGGGGTAACTTCGAATTTAACCGCTATCTCCACTACCTTTAAGAACTCGGCCAGCTCACGAATTATAGGAATATCACCAGCTACTAACTTTGCACCTCGCGTGTTCGGTTCGTTAGTAAACTTCAGCCCGTGATATCTAACGACGTGCTCAACATTGTGCCTGGTAATTCCTAACTTCTTGGCTGCTTGGCTAATCGTGTGAGTTGATTGAAGTGGCTTAAGCGCCCCAACTCTATCTTTCATTTGAAATTCTGTGGTCATTATCACTCTCTCTTATAGGTTGGTTAAAGCGTCTTACCAATTTTACTGACATTCCCAACTAGGCGCCCGCGCTCTTGCTTTAGAAGCCCGATCTTTTTCTTGTCTTCGTATGCGCCTTTGCAGTTAATGCAACCTTCATCATGAAGAATGTATGAAAAAGTATCTGTATTGTAACTCTCTCCATCTGACTCATTTTGCAGCCTTTCTTCTTTAGCCCACTTGTACGCTACCATCAGGCAATTTTCTCTCACGTTCCAGTGAGGGTCGATAATCTCCCTCTGACTTCCAAAGTCAGTGTCGTCTGAAGCGCAGCAGTGCTCAAGATTGGTTACTCTCTGAGATTTAAGATCTGCAATCTCATCGCCAATCTCACCAATGCGTTTGGCTAGTTTTTCTAGTGTACTCATAGCTCTCTCACTTACTAATTGTTGGTTAATTTTGGGATTACATGCTCAACGCCAAGGACTCGAGCAAATGCTATCTGTAATGCAACATCGTTATCCTGAAGAACCTCACAAAGTAATGCTGCTTCTTTGTGGATCTTATCTCGAGCTTTTAATTGATTAGCGCTTGCCTTGTTCCAATCAACCACATCGCAAGCTAAGCGTATGTTCTTTGCTACATCTTGAATGTACTTGTGGAAAGTGGTCTTGTTTGAGTGGCGCTTATACAGGGCTCCACAAAGCAAGTTATAGCTATCACCTGATTCGTTACGATTCTTGATTAGGTGATCGAACATCCATTCATACGTCTCGATTTTAAGCTTTGGAGAAATAGCCAACGCCATGTCAATAAACAAAAGAGGGTGAATCCAAGTGTGCTGACCTCTACCTCTAGCCGATATCTTAACCTTCCCAAATTTTAACTCGAGCTCTTCAATAAACTCCTTAGTCCCCTTCGTTGCCATCCATGCTTTCTCGTTGAATTGAGATAGTCCGTTAACGATTCGGTACTTATTGCCAGCTTTTACCAAGTCGGTAGCGCTGAAGTATTCGGTTTTACTATGCTGAGAAACAGGCATTCCGAAAAGTTCACGCTGCATAATTACTGCTGTTTTCATTTTTAACCCTCTAAAGGTGTAAGCGATGTAAGAATAATAATACAACCTTTATCATGGTGCAATGGTTTTTATTAAAAAAGTTACCCCTTTTTATCTCACGCAATAAAAAAGGAACCCGAAGGCTCCTATTTTTTATCATCTGCCATCCTCAATATCATTGAGTCTGAATCTTTTCTTTGCTGAACTGGTTCACCGCTGAACTGTACACGTCTTGAAAGCTCTTTGTCGGCTCGTCTATCTTGAATAACTGGCGACGCTTCGGGGGTAACTGGTTGTGGTGCTTCTGGTTCTGGCATTGCTGCGGGTTTGCTATCTTCATTTAATACTGACCTTACTATTCTAGTTACTTCATCTGTATGTATACCGCGCTCTCTACACTCAATACGGAGCGCGTATAACTTAGCGTGAACATCTACGTCATTTCCGACTAAGGCGTCACGCACTGCTTGTTTAAGGCTCATCGCTCAAGCCTGTCGATCGCTGATATGGTTTGCGACTCATCGAAGCTTTCCCACATTGCATCAACGTAAACCTCGAAGTCTGCGTATTCCTCTTTAGTTGTATTGTCGAAGTCTACTAATAGCTCATCTATATATCGGCGCTTCCATTGTTGTTTGTTAATCATAATTTATTTCTCATTTGGTGTTGACTTGTAACTACTATAGTACTAATCTAGTTACACGGTCAAGGCGAAACGAGATAAATATGGAAAAGAATCAAAAGAAGTTTTACCTACCGCCAGAAGTGGCGAAAGGTATAGAAGATAAGGCTAAGTTAACCGGTGTTTCTGAAAGTCATTACGCTTCAGAAGCTATCAAGGAAAAATTAAAGCGCGATAAGCGTAAGTAGAAAGGTGAAGAGTGATGAGTGAATTGAATATTTACCAGCGAATCAACGCAGTTATGAAGGACGTTGATTACGTTAAGAAGGATAAAGCTGTTAGTGGTGGTGGCGCTAATTACAAGGCTGTTACTCACGACCAAGCAGTTGCTGTTATCCGCTCCGCACTTGTTAAGCATGGAATTGTTATTCAGCCAGTGCAAAAACACGGCGAGTTTCTGCAAATGCGAGACCTTAACGCTCAGCCAGTAGCAATTAAGATGGGTCTTTACTCTGGCTCTTACGATGTTCACTTTGTGAATATGGATAAGCCGGATGAGCGATCAACTGTATCTGTAGAAGCTCACGCAAATGACAACGGTGATAAAGCTCCAGGAAAGGCGATGACTTACGCAGTTAAGACGGCAATACTTAAGCAATTCACGCTAGAAACTGGAGAGGATGACGAAAGCCGAAATGAGTCATTCGATGTTAACTACATTAATGAAGATCAACAAAGACAGCTTTATAATCTTCTGTGTGATGGCAACGGTAATTACACTCAAAAAGGCATTAAGATTTCACAGGCTTACCGATTCGCAAACCTTCACGAGATTAAAGTTAAGAAGTTTGACCAAATACTTGAGGCGGCTAGCTAATGAATATTATCGAATCAATGGAGCAAGGGTCGCAAGAGTGGCTAGAGCTTCGACTAGGCAAGGTTACAGCATCTAAGTTCAAGGATGTAATGACCAACGGAAGAGGTAACAAACCATCAGCAACAGCAAAGACATACATGATCAAACTTATCGCTGAAATACTACGAGGAGAGCCGTTACCATTCTTTGAGAATGACGCAATGAAGTGGGGAACAGAGACGGAACCTCAAGCTCGTGCAATGTATGAGCTTAAGAATGATGTTGAAGTCAAAGAGGTGGCATTTGTAGAGTTAAATGAATTCGTCGGCGTAAGTCCTGATGGATTGGTCGGCGAAGATGGGTTACTTGAGATTAAGTGCCCTAACACAGAAACGCAAATTAAACGCTTCCTAGATGATGTTGGATTGCCAAGTGATTATGAGGCTCAAGTTCAAGGTCAATTATGGGTAACAGGTCGTCAATGGTGTGATTTCGTATCCTTCGACCCGCGCATCGATGTGGAAGCATCTTACATTCAGACTCGCGTTTATCGTGACGAGGAATACATTGCAAAGCTAGAAGAGAAAGTATCTATCTTTGTGGAAGAAATGAAATCAATGATCAACAAACTAACAGGTGAAAAATAATGGCTACTAAACTTTACGATATCGTTGTTAAAACTGGCGAATACCCTGACGGACAAGGCGGAATGAAAGGTCGCTACGAGAATATCGGCTCTGTGATGCAAGGTGATAACGGTCAGTTTGCCATTATCAAGCGAACGTTTAACCCGGCAGGTGTTCCTAACCCAGAAAATAAAGACTCAGTAATAGCTAGCTTCTTTGAGCAAAATAACAACCAAGGGCAGCAAAACAACCACCAACAGCAACAAGGTGGACACCAGAATAATCAACAACAGCAACAACAACAGTATCAACAACAGCAACAACAACAGTATCAACAACCGCAACAGCAGCAATACAACAACAACCGCGGATAATTTAATTCAACAATGCGCTCTACGGAGCGCTATAAGGAAAGAGTGATATGAATTTAGTAGAGTTGCAAAATAAAATACACGCACAAAACAAAGAGCTTGGCTGGTGGAATGAAGAGCGCCCATTTAGCACGTTTGTTTGCCTGTTCCACTCTGAGCTATCAGAAGCTATGGAAGGCGATCGCAAAGGATTGATGGATGACAAACTACCTCATCATCCAATGTTCCATGTTGAGCTAGCTGACTTTGTTATTCGTGTTTTTGATTACCTGGGTTCGGTTGGGTTTAGTGAGGCCGACTACGATGATGCTAGTTGCATGCTTGGCGATGAAATTGATGAACAAACGGATACCAGATTTATTGCTGGTATGCACCTCTGTGTAAGTCTTGCATTGTGCGAAGATGATGAAGGAAATTGGGGTGATTCATATTCAATTCTAGCTGGTGGAATTCTAGCTTCATTCATGCATGCGAAAAATGAAGGATTCGACCTAAACAAAATAATCCTAGAAAAAGTCGAGTACAATAAGCACAGATCTGACCACAAGCTTGAGAATCGAGCTAAAGAAGGCGGTAAGAAATACTGATGAACATAGACGACATTGAAACCAAACAGGAAGAGTAAGTTGTGAGTGATACTGAAAGAGTGGTGATAATCATCCCTACATGCCTAACCATTGCTGTATGGATTAATACACTACTGATGTTTAAAATCCATTGACAATGTACTAGGAGTTATCTGTTGTGTTAAAATTAAGCATAACTTAACTACTATGGAAGTCTTGTATGAATGAGGCGGCTAGAATGACCGACTTAGAGAACGACATTACAGGCCTAAAGCACGACTTTAACCGGTTAGAGGAAAAGGTCGATCAGTCCGTTATCAAGACTAACGAGTCATTGGCATTCCTAGCTGGCAACGTCGACAAGGTTAATGCGAACGTGGATAGGCTGTGCGAGAGAGATATCAAGGCAAGCGTTCATGAGAAGTACGACAAGGAATGGAAAGAGCGTGTAGAGTCTAACCAAAAGGAACAGGGTAAGCAGATACGCACCATCCTGGATGAGCGAAACAAGGAAAGTCAGGGTAGAAACTTCCTAACAAAGCACTGGCCATGGCTATTAATTGGCTCACTAGCGATAGCAGCTAAGGTGAAGGGGTTAATTTAGTTTACAAACCAAACCTACACGTCTATCATTGAGGAATAAATGTCATCACTCTTCATTTATCATCACTCTATCAAAAGCCCGCACTCATCAGCGGGTTTTTTATTGTCTATCAAAAATGCAATCTTACTTTCCATTTTTAGCTATTTCTTATTTACGCCAATCATTCATAATTGCTTTACCAACTAAAGAGGAGTGGTAAAGATGACAGTATACAAAAGTTACGAAGCAGCTAAGATTTCTAATCCGGGGTTCGATGTTTTAACTAAATCTGGAAAGTTTGTAAGTGAAAATGAACTTGAGCCATCACCTCACACTTACGAATATAGAGGTATCGCTAAATGCAACCCTGCCGACCACTGTATGACAGTTGAGAAGTTCTTGGCTGGCGGGTATAAGTTTACTATTGGCGATTTATTCCTAAGCAAGCTCGGCAGCGTGGTTAGAGTAACAGACCGCAGCGGCAGTAATATAAATATAGTGCAGAGTGGTGACTCATCGCGCTACGTTCTGCGAGCGGCGGCATTGGAAGAGGAAAAGCCGCGCACCAATATTAAATATGAGCGATGCGACTTTGTTGAGCGTTGGGAATACTTCAAACTAATGAGTGAAGAGGGTGATTTGTACGTCAATTGCACAGACTTAAGTTACGAAGGGTTTGGCGGTGATAACATTAACCTAGCTAATGCGCTGCATGATGGATCTTGCATATACCGCAGAATCGAAACAGAAATCACAGAGCGTGATGAGTTTATTGAATTTGTTGAGTCTAAGTGCTCAGAGCTAAGTGTTGATGGCGAGTGGTCATTCGCATGCATTGCTGCTGAGTTGTTTGATAGCGGCCGAGTTAAGTTTGTTAGTGAAGGAGATAAATAATGAATGATAAGAAGTGGGAGTTGATTGTTGAAGCTACTGCGTTCGACGGAAGTCAGACGTTTGCTTGTGAGGCTAAGGATGAAGAGGAAGCTCTAGCTAAGTTCAAGGCGGGATTGTGTGAAATCATAGAGGTTAATGTTGAGGTTGTTGAGTTGAGCAGTATCCCTATGGATATTGAAGAGTCTGACTGCATTAAATCCAGACTATCAGGTGACTTGAACGCTGAGCTAACAGAAGAGAATAAACAGCTACGTGAGTTTGTTGGGAGGCTTTCAAGATCACCCATACACGCAAAGCTTGGAACGAAGGGGCATAAGGGGTACGAGGAGCACTTGTCGTCAAGCTGGAAAGAAGAAGCAGAAGAACTACTAAACAAATAACGGAGTAAGAGTGATGAAAACATTTGAGACAGAGAAAGGTAACATTCCAGAGGGTGCGACAGGGTATCGAGAGCAAGGTGTATATATCGAGTGGTTTAGTGGTGAGTTTGGGTGCTGGAGGTTAATTGCATCTAATGCCCCATCGATGGATATGTGCGACACATTAAAGCCTGTAAAACCAATCCCACAAACCAAAGAAGTAGAGTGGGTGAATGGATTGCCTCCTGTTGGTGTTGAGTGTGAGTGGATTGGTGGCGGTTTAAATCACGGCGACTGGGGTCTAGTTATTGTTCATGCTTGCCATAATGATTTCGCATGGATTGAGAAGCTACGAGATAACTCAATGCATACTGTTGGCAATCCAGCACACTTCCGCAAGCCAGAAACCCCACAGCAACGTGAAGAGCGTGAGGTCAATGAGCTATGCAAGAGTGCGATTAATCTAATTAAGAAAGATAAGGAAGTTGATAGTTGCAATGTGAATGCTTATGCGAGCTTTGCAATTATGACAACTGTCAGGGCTATGATAGGTGCAGGATACAGAGTAGAGGGTGAGTGATATGGATTTATACCGAGTTTCTTCGTCTGGGATTAAGTTGCTGGATGTAAAAAAGGAAACTAGATGCGGATGGAGAGAGCATAACAACGGCTTTCTTAACCGCTCTGAGTTTAAGCGATACTCTAGATACACTAGTGGAAATTGGTTTTACACCACAAGCAGGAGTCAAGCTATCGATTGGGCTAAGGCTCTGCATCAGCAAATGCACTCAGACATAATGAATCTTGAAGAAAGTATTCGAGCTAACAAATAACAACTAACCCCGTTAATTCGGGGTTTTTCTATATCAGGGGTAATGATGTATAATTCAACAACACCCACTACCGAGGCAAATCCTATGCAAGGCACTAAAAACGGTAGACCTACCAAGTATAAAAAAGAGTATGCAGAGCAAGCAAAGAAACTGTGTGAGAAGGGCTTTACAGATAAAGATCTAGCAGACTTCTTTGATGTAACAGAGCAGACAATCAACAACTGGAAAGGTGATCACCCTCTCTTTTTTGAGTCCATAAAAAGCGCAAAGAAATATTCAGACGACTTAGTGGTTCAATCTCTATACAACCGAGCTATTGGTTACACTCTCACCGAGGAGAGAGAAGAGAAGTCTGATACCAGTGGCACCAAGTCAGTTAAGGTTAACAAGCAAATAGCAGGTGATACAACAGCTCAAATATTCTGGCTTAAGAATCGACAACCTAAAGAGTGGCGAGACAAGCAAGAGACTGAGCATAGTGGTGTGATTGGTAACGTAACATACACCCCCGAGCAATACGCCGAGGAGGAGAAGCTACTCAACGATATGGGTCTTGACTAATGATTGAGTGGGAGAGTTTGACTTTAAAAGGTAGAACCAGAGTTAAAGTAGATTCAGAGAGGTCGTTTCTCAATTTTACTCGTCTATGGTTCGAACTTATTCAGGGCGAGAAGCTGCTTGTTAACTGGCATCACCGATACATGGCCGAGAAGGTTGATAAGCTTATCCGTGGTGAAATGACCGCTAGCTCATTGCTAATCAACATTCCTCCAGGTGGTACAAAGACCGAGTTCTTCTCTGTTCATCTTCCTGCTTATACCAACGTACTCACTCAAACTAGGGTTCTTGATAGATTCAGGAACCTAAACCTTTCATTCTCTGACTCACTAGTTAAGGGTAACTCACGCCGCACTAGAGACATCATCGGCTCTAAGGAGTATCAAGAGTTATGGAGTTGCACGTTTGGCGTTAACCAAGCTGAAGAGTGGGAGGTAGTCAATGCAAAGGGTAAGGTTGTAGGAACTACCGTATCTCGCGCTACTGGTGGTCAGATTACTGGTAAGCGTGGTGGGTACTTTGGTGAGAAGTTCTCAGGGATGATATGTTTTGACGATCCGGACAAGCCGGACGACATGTTCTCCCAATCACGAAGAGAGGGCGCACACCGCCGACTAACCAACACAATCCGATCGCGTCGTGGTGATAAGTCTAAAGAGCATCCGACACCATTTGTAAGTATTCAGCAAAGACTGCACGTAGATGACACAACCGGCTTTTTCCTTCAAGGACGAATGGGTGTCGACTATGACCTACTTAAGATACCCGCTTTGGTTTGTGAGGATTACATATCCAAACTGCCAGAGCCTTACGAGTCACTATGTAGAGAGTCAATAAAAGGAACGGACTCACGCGTAGTTGGCGGCACTCGATATTGGTCATACTGGCCAGAGATGGAGCACGTAGATCAGTTGGTGGATTTATGGGAGAAGGACTCATACACATTTGAATCTCAGTACATGCAAGAGCCTACCAAGCTATCAGGTGGCTTACTAGACACTGCATGGTTCGGTCGCTATGAGCGACTACCTTACCTATCAGCTAGGTATGTTTACGTTGATACGAACTCAGGGAAGATAACCGACCGTAACGACTACACGGTATTTACTCTGTGTGGAATGGGTCATGATGGCAAGTTGTACATTATCGATATTGAGCGTGGTAAATGGACACCCTCAGAGCTTCAAATTAAAGCTGAGGAACTATGGGCTAAATGGAAACCGTTCGATCATCACTACCCGGCACCACTTATCAAGATGGTTATTGAGGATAAACAGGCGGGGCAAGGCCTTATTACTGACCTTAAGAAAAACTCACCCTCTGGAATTGTCGTAGAACCAAAGGAGCGCGGAGCTAACCAGAACAAGGTAATCCGTCATCACAACTGTCAGCCTAGGATTAAAGCTGGCGACATCATGATACCGATGACGTACAACGAGCAAGGCGATCAAGTTAAGCAGGTTGTGTACTGGAATAGCGACTTCGCAGCCTCAACGGATTGGGTAATGCCGTTCTTATCTGAGTGTGACGCTTTGACCTATGAGGTGTTACTAGACAAAGAAGACGGTTACGATGACCAATACGATACTGTGATGGATGCTATAGACGACAATCTGATTAGTGATGTAAACTCAGGTCTGTCATGGCTATAACTATGGAAGTCAAAATATGAACGCATTAAAACTAGTCACCGAAGCCCAAGAGGAAACCCTATTCCTTTTGTGGGATGAATACCAAGAAGTCTACACCAAGAACTGCGTTATCAACTCTGCAGTGGAAGCAATCAAACACCGACACCAGTCCAAACGTAAGCACATCACCAAGGATGAAACCAAGGCGTGTGTTGAGTATGCACTCTACGGCACTCTCATTGATGGTGAGGCAGGTTCATTTGGTGGTATCAGCCAGATGATTGATGTGGCTTACTCAGGAAAGCAGCGAGCTAAGACACCAGAAGAGCGCGACCACTTCGAGAGAAAGTGGAAGTTACTGCGAGGTATTAGCTTTGCATTGGAAGATATTTGTAGAGATTAACAGAGAGGAAATAAAATGAGTAATGAAAAAGAGCTTGGAATGTACGCGATTGCAACCGCTCCAGAGGGCAAGCTAACAATTGGAAAGTACGAGTTAATTCGCCAGGATGATAACTCAATATGGATTCAATGCGATGACGGAGGTCAATTTCCTGAGTCTGCACTAGAGAAGGTAATCGACAAGTACTACAAAGGAAGCTTTTAGATTAGCCACAAAACTCAAAGCCCCTTAATTGGGGTTTTATTTTATCTAAAGGTGTTGCAATTAACAGGGAATAGTCCTATTATTTATTCATACCAAGCGGCAAAGGAGCAAGAATGGTAAATCTACACAAGGCAGTTAAGAAGCTCTGTATTGATAGAGACTTAACTATAACCGAGCTTGCAGAGCGTATGGGTGTAAATAGAAAGACCCTTTACTCAGCAATTAGCAATGGAAACCCAAGGCTATCGACAATTGAAGGGATAGCAAAAGCGTTAAACGTAACGGTTTCGGGGTTAATTAGGGAGGGTGAGTGATGTACGAGTTAACTGATATAGAGTATGAGTTGTATAGGAGCAATGTTTTGTTTAGGGCTGCTTGTGAAAGCGCGTACATAAACGGATTCAGTAAGGAGCAAATGCTAAGTTACTTGTGCGTTCACCTTCTTGATGAGGAAAAGAGGCGACAAGACAAAGAGATTGAAAGGATCATCACCAGCGGTTCAAATCCATCATTTATAACAAAGAGAGGGTGAGTGATGGGATTTAAATACACGGTTGTTCTAGAGGATTGGTCTTTCGGTGAGTTAAATGACGCTGAAAATTATCAGGAGTTCGACAACCCAGAAGATGCTTTTGCACTTCATGATGAAATCGATGGAGTTATCGAAAGTAATGGGACTGGAGACTACCTGTTTAACGGAAAGGTTTTTGATTCAGTCGATGTAAAGGTAGAGAGAGCTTAACATGAACACTCGAATACTTGCCGACATAACACCAGAGGAACAACAAGCAGCAATAGACTTTGCTAAAAACAAGCCTCAAAACACGGAGCAAATGGTTATAGGTGATGACGCAGTATTTGAGATAAGTCAGAGCTGGAAGAAAACAGAGGATTGGGTTAAGCGGTATCTAGCTGCAACATTCCTAATCATGCTATCTGTAACGGGTGGGATATCGATGAATAATGACGACCACCACGATTTTGAACGAGTAAGAACAACGAACGCTAGAAAGGGAGAGGATGTATAAGTATGACTAAGTTAATAAGCACATGGGACGAGCTCGCGCAAGTGCTAGAGTCAGACACGCACCGCCTTGAAATCGGAGATTGCAACGGATGGATAATTACCAAGAACCCAAAGAGTGATAAGTTTTCCGATAGAAGGAAGTACCTAAGCACTCACACATTTTATGGTGAGCGGCATAAGCACTCAACAGCGCTACTTCAGTCTTGTGGTTTTAATGTTGAGATAGCGAATTGGGATAGCGAGTAATATCACGGTCTAATATTTGCAATACCTCTAATAGCCCGATATGATTGATCGGGCTATAACACCATGGAGGATATAGTATGCTTACCCTGTTTCGCAACACCGGCGAATCCTTTCGCGTATACAACGAAGTCACCGATGTAGAATGCATCATCACTCTTATCTCACACAATCACCCCACTTGCGTATTGCGAATCAATGGCGAAATGCAAGTCAAAAAGATTCCCGAACAAGTCGAAATAGACATCAACGAGTGCAATATCAACATTCTCAGCATCGATCGCGGTGTTAAGTTTGGTTTAGTTGCTCCACGTCACATTCTACTAAATAGGGTTTAATCATGAAGAAACTAATCGCACTAACTGCCTTGATGGTGGCGCTTCCCTCTTTTGCTGAAGATCGTTCGTACCAGATAGAGAATATGCTAGCTGGGTTCTATGCTTGTTACTGGCATTACGAGGAGCAAGGGGATTCAGAAAAGGCAGGTCAATTCTTATCTGAACACCAAAAGATGTCATCCTCATATGCCATCTACCTGGGTGATAGAAATAAGATCGACAGGTCATCACGCAACATGATTAAACTCGCTCACGAATACCCAGATAAAAACAGCATGAATGAGCTGTGCTTAATGGCACATGACAAGTTCATCAAGCCTACGCTATAATGTGTTATCTGCTATGGAAGCCGTTACTCTAATGAGGACTAAACCGTGGCAGATTTCATTCTATCCCCGCAAAATATTACAGACTTCAATCAAGGAGGCTCGTAATGGCTACTCAAAAAACAATCAGCATAACTGAAGATTGGCAATCATTAAACGACCTATCTGGAGCAGCTATTGGCACTCAGATTGACGCTCAGGTATCTAGAGGCCGAGGTGTTAAAGTTGCAACATCCACAACAACTCCAGATAGCACCATCGAAGGGTTTCAATTTGGCGTTGGTAAATTCTTTCGATCTGAACCTGGCGCAAGTGAGTGTTGGGTTCGCGCATCCGTGGATGGTGACCTAGGTAAATTAGAGGTGGAATACTAATGGCTGGAATAATACCAATTGACGGATTCGCAAGGGGTGAAAATGGAGGTGGCCCTTCTGAGTTTTCCGGCGCTCCATCAAATATATTAGTAACCAACAACGACACAGCAACAACCTCTGTCACAGCAATCCCTGACAATTTTGTAACGGCAAACCTAACAAGTCAGATGGTGGCGCCAGCTCCTGGTTACGATGTTGATTTCTCATCTGCTGGAACCAATACAGCAGAAGTTGAGCACGTAGGGGTTGACCAGCAATCATATCGAATAGACTTTAGCGGGACAATTACGGCTACAAACCCTGCATTCCTTGATACCTATATTGGACTAAAGATTGCTAGCGATTCAGGGCAAGAGTTTACAGGTGGAATTAAGTTCTACCCTGTTGGCGTCTCCTTTGGCGGAGTATCGCCCGCAATTGGTTTCTCTACCGTGGTTTTTGGTAGTATCGCTCCGGGCGAGAAGGTAAGCGTACAGGTGTCATCGAACACGGCGGGCGATTTAATTCTGACCGATCTGATCATGTTCGCAGTGAAGATAACTCCAGCCGGTTAGCGCCATGACAGTAGCAAAAACTATCTGCAGCGGTGTTGCTGTCATTCTTCTAGCTGGCCTAATTATGGGTTCGGTGGATGTTTACAGCTCAGTGCAAGCAAACACCAAGCACAGATTGGAAAGTAAAGAGGATAAGATGTATGAACTTCTGGTTGAGATAAAAACCAATCAGGAGTTTCTCATCAAGCGGTATGACGCCGAAGTTAACCAATAATAAAAGCCCCGTCGATTGGCGGGGCTTAGTTTTACATTTTGTTACTGGCCATCTCTATCATTGCTAGCCTATTATTTCTATCTATATCGGCCTGACTATAGACATCATAACCTGAAATTCTGTAGCCAAGTTTTGATTTGGGATTCAACTTTTTAACCTTTCCATTTTTTCTTTTGTTTTTACTTTTGGACACAATCACACTCCCGCAATTCGTTTAAGTTCGCTAATATTGACCATACTTCGGTGACACTTCTTCCATGCAGCTTCGTTATCTTTGATGTAGTCAGCTATGGTTGGTTGTTTCTTTTCTTCATCTAATTGAATCGCCAGTCTTGCCAGCCTATCAGCGCTAATAACATCGCCATTTACTGCAAGCCCTTTTGCCATCATTCTTAGTTTTGCACTTACGCTTAATTCACTCATTTTTCCACATCCTTCATTTTTAAGAAGCAAATCATTGCAGCGCGTAGTGGGTTTTTTCCATACTCCAATATATTTGCATGGATTTGATTATTTCTATCTATCTGTGGGTTATGGATTGCACACCACACTGTTAATCTTCCAGTTGGAATAGTGGCGATTCCATTCTCAGCCATAATAGGCCATGCGTCTGACGGGTTGCTGCAATAGTCGACAATGGAATCATCATCCGTATCTAGATAAACAAAGCTATCATCAGTAAATACGATATTATTATTTACAAGTAACGCCACTTCTTTATTAATCTCAAAATCGCTCATCTCTTCGTAATTCATCACTTCACCTTCCTATTTCTCAATTCATAAACTCGACCATACGATCGAAGTATTGGCTGTTTGATTGGGACTAGTTTCATTTTTCACCTCGAGTTTTTGCTAGTAGGTTTCCGTTTTGAGTCCCATTAAATTCCCTAACGAAATTTCTAATTTCATCTAGCTCATCATATGTTTTAGGTGGCATTACCTGCCTCATTGTCACACGTCTACCGTGTGATTCAACAATGAACGCTCTATTGTTACCCTTGCTCATTACTCCAACTGAGCACTCTGTAAACGACATATTGTTAATTGATTGACCACTGATGTAACTAGCGTCAATCATGTCATGAATCATACTTAACCTTGTTACTGTTTGGGTTATATTGTCATTTTCATCAACTATAACTACGTTAATTCTCATTTTTCTAACTCCGCTAATTTTTCCATCTTATTTAAATTGGTAGTTAGCATATCAATAGCTAACACCTCATCGCCATCACCGCAAATCGGAACTGGAACAAAGTTAATCCCATTTTTTACGAAGTGGTTAGCCATTTCTATAGCCTTTCTTAAATCTGCTGGGCTCGCTTTCTGTAACGCCATCTTCTTCATCACTCTGTTGTTTTGATGTAGCTATCTTAGCCTTAACTAAATGTTGTAGTCAAATTAATTATAACTTTTTCTTGCAACTATTTTTCATAACCATTAGTATTTAATCAAACGCAACCAATAGGAATTAAAATGGCGATTCAAAAATCAATACCGAAATCAAAAGAGCGAGCTAGTGTAGGTGTTTATGTAGACACTAAGGAAAGGTTCGATAACTTGGTGGATATGCTAAACCATAAAAACAAACAACACTTTGGCAATAAGGCGCGCAAGATTACCAAGGATGATGTTTTAAATGAATTAATCAGCGCATACACACACAAAGAAGAAGGGGAAAAATAATGACAACTGAAGAGCTAATCCTAGAAGCATTTGAATCAAACCCTAAGCAGATTCCACAAGGTCAGGAAATCTGGAAGATTGCAGCGCGTAACAATGAGAAGCCGGGGCGATTCACCAAGAAGCAAGTTAAGTCATATAAGCGAGTGGGGTTGTTATGAGTTACGTAGACGGCAAATACATCACAGACCCATTCAAACCTAGACGCGGAACTCAAGACCGCATGAGCAAGAGTAAACTGGTAGCTGTGAGAGAAAAGCGCGTGTTTCTAGAGAAGCTAGACGACTTCATGGCTGCTGTTAGTGGTGAAATGAAGGGTAACATGCGTACAGTTCACAATCGTAGTTTGGCGTGTAAGTAGGAGGGTCTATGAGTAAGAGAATTGGAACGCCAAGACCACCAAAGGCAGGTGCAATTAAGTTTCAGTATGGGAGGCTAGATGGGGAGTTAGATTACTTGGTTCTGTTTGGTGATGATGTACCACGATGTGATAGAGCTCTAGTTATGCAGCAATTTACATCAACGCAGTGTCGACATGACCATGTCAATAGCAAGGCTGTATTTGACCCTAGCTTTATTGAAGAGTTAGAAAAGAGAGGTTACGACACGAAAACAATTAAGTTCTACATTGAGAAGAAAGCAGATTAACTATTTAACGGAGAGTGTGTGATGATTAACAAGGCGATTATTTTAGTTGGAATTCAGGTTTTAGTTGTTGCGTTTCTTCTTGGTCTAGCTGTTGGTATTGGATTGTAACCCAAGCCCCATTTGCTAACGTAAGCGGATGGGGTTATAATTACGGAGTTGATTTGGCGTGAGACCCCGATGAGACAAGTGAGAGGATTTACTAGAAAGCTTGGTGTTAGTCTAAATATTTGATTAACCGGTCTCAACAAGTTTTCTGCTAAATCCTTTTTTATTGCCTATCAGAAAATCACTCCAAGTCGCTAATGTCTTTTTAGCGCAGTTTACCATTTAAAACTAAACGCGAAGCAACAAGATTCACCTTGGTTCATGTAGGTAACATGGCGCACAACTTTTTATCTATCTAAGCTTAAGCGGCGATAAATGCTCACGTTATTGGTGGTAGTAAGACAGTTTTCACCCGAGAGTCACGTCTCACACAAAAGGGTTGTCTAATACGGTCTGGGGAGTCCTAAACTCTCGTGGCAATACTTGATAGATAAATACTATAACTTTAAATCTAGAGAATGGGTCTATATACCACCCACGCTTAGATTGGACTATGAGAGAAATATAATGATTAACCTAATGAAAGGCGACTGCCTTGAGCGCATGAAAGAGATTGATAGCGGTTCAGTTGATATGATTTTGAAATCATGTTATTATTGATATTCAACTATAGGGGTGTTTATGAATAATAACGATTTAATGATTGGTGTCGCTGGCGAGCATCTAGTTTGCTTTGACTTAATAACGAAGGGGTTTACCGCTTTTATGACTGAGCAAGGTTTACCGTATGATTTAATAGCTGATATAGATGGAAAGTTAACAAGAATACAAGTTAAGACAACTAGGACTCATAGCGCAACGCCACAAAGGAAGAACCATTATCCTTCCTACACTTTTAATATTAGAAAATGCGGTAAAGGTGGTCGATCTTCTTATTCTGGAGATGATGTAGATTTGTTTGCGTTGGTTTGTGTAGATACTAGGCAGGTTGGCTATGTTTCTATGCATGATATGCCGTCAACGCTTTCTGTTAGAGTTGATGCATTTAAAGGTAAGTATCTAAATGAGGTTCAAGAGGCTAGAGCGAATAAGGTTTTAGAGCTTAAAGCACAAGGCGTGACAAATACAGAGATAGGGAAAATTGTTGGGATGGACAAGTCGGTGGTTGGTAGAGTTGTTGGTGGTAAAAGCAAAAAGACCGAGCATGGCGTTTATTTTTCAGATTTAACATTGGAGAAAGCGTTGTGATTACATTAAAAAGAGATGAGCTGACCGAAGGATTGCAGATTGAGCCAAATACATTAATAAATGATGACTGCTTAAATGCAATGAAGTTTATTCCTGATAATTCAATTTCAATGATTCTAACCGATCCACCTTATGAGCTATCAAAGAGTAAGGGTGGCGGAATGATGGGTAAAGGCGGCCGCGAGTTCATGGAAGAGGTTAGAGCTGACGACATGATTGACGGGATTAATACATCGATGTTTCTTGACTCGTGCCTATCACTATTTGACAAAAAACAAAAGTTCTGTGGTGTATTCACATGCTCAACAAAGCAGGTTATTGAGTACATTACTTGGGCTGAGGAGAACAAGCTTCAATATGGCATTGGCGTTTGGCACAAAACAAACCCCGCACCACTTTGTAACTGTAAGTACCTAAATGACGTTGAGTATTGGATTTACATCAAAGGCAACAAGTCAAAGATACTCGGTAACTATCACACCAAAAGCATGGTCTACACCTCGAAGGTAAACAAGAAGGATAAGTCAGAGTTTGGACACCCGACATGCAAGCCAGTTGAGCTGATGGAGAAGTTCATTACAAATCACTCATCCGAAGGTCAGACCGTTCTCGATCCGTTTATGGGAAGTGGGTCGACAGGCGTAGCAGCTAAAAACCTAAACCGTAACTTCATCGGTATTGAGTTAGATGATAAGTATTTCGAGATAGCAAAGGAGCGCATTAATGGCAAATAACAAAACTCTACTAACCGCTATTGAACGGAAGCGAAAACAGATAGCAAAGCAGCGTAAGAAGTTAAAACACGCTAAGAGTGAATTAGACAAAGACACAGCGCGTAATGAGATAGCAAGACTGGAAACTGAAATGCTAAACATGCAGAATCAGATTAAATTTAACCACGCGGTTAATTAATGCAGGAGTGGGAATGATGACAAGTTACGTAGTTAAAGCGCCAAACATAAAGCATATTCAAATCGACAATGACGAGCTTAGGTACTATGAAGAATTCCTGACTGATGGCGTGTTAATAACTCTACCAGTCGGTCAGTGGGTGGTTATGAAAATAGAAAACAACACCGCAACCTTCAATTCACGGAGTTGGATGTATTGGTGATGGGGAGTTCGGAACAACCGGCAAATTCAAAAGTATATATGCAAGATACAAGCACATGATAGAGCGATGCTACGTAGAGGGAAGTGACTGGTATGGCACGTATGGCGGCGTTGGTATCTATGTTTCTGGATCATTCTTGAATTATCAGAACTACGCAAAATGGTTTGTCAGCAAGTGCGAAGAAATTGACGAGTGCCCATACACAACAAGAATGCAGGTAGATAAGGATAAGTCTGGCCTTGGGTTTTACGGGGAGGAGAGTTGCACCATTATAAGTCCTCAAGAAAACTCTGAGCTGTCAAATTCAAAAAAATACACGTTCCAAGATGAGAAAGGAAAGGTGTATAAGGTTTTTAATATGCAGAAGTTCTGCAGGGAGAGGGGGCTTGATGCGTCTTCAATGGTATCAATGTGCAAAGGAAAGCTAGTCTTTTCTCAAGGCTTCTCTAGGGTTGGTAAGTTTAGAAAGCCAAGCTCATCCCCAATGCAATGCGGATTGAGGGGTGTTATCTGGTCCTCTAGAAGCGGGAAGTGGGAATCAAGAATAACCGTGTCAGGTGAATTTAAACACCTTGGGATTTATGATGACATGTTTGAGGCTATATGCTCAAGAAAATCAGAGGAGGCAAGAAATGAAAGAATCAAACAGTCGCGCTAACCGCGGCGCTGGCAATCACGGCAAGGCATACAGAGAGTCGAGTTTCTGGGATGCTATCGAGAAGAAGAAAAAACAGCAGCAGAAAGATAAGGATGGGAAGTCATGAAAGTATATGTAGTTACGGCTGGTTACGAATACGAGGGTAGTGATGTAATTGGTGTTTACTCAACCTCGAAGCTTGCGCAATCTTGCGTCGATAAGATGGAGGCTGACCCTAAATGTTACTTTGATAATTATGAAACTGAAGAGTGCGAACTTGATGAGTAAAACTAAGCCTCCAATTACGGAGGCTTTTTTCATATCTGAAGTAAGTGATGTATACTGTAAGTGCGGATAGGCTAGCTACCGAAAGCAACAATACCCGATGTTGTTTCCGCAAAATCATTCGGGATCTATAGGGGTATAGAAAATGAAAATTCCAAGCGACATGACGGAAGGTTACGTACACAAAACCAGTCATGGTGATATAAAAATAATAAGCTACACCACCTCAAAGAGTGTTTTAGTTAGATTTGTTAGCACTGGTTATGAGGTTGAGACGAATACTCAAAACATTAGAACTGGAAGAATAAAAGACCGATTAACAAAAACAGTCCACGGCGTTGGTTGTATAGGCGATGGCAAGCATAAGCCAACATCCGGAAGGAACAGAACAAAGGCTTACTCAGTGTGGTGTGGAATCATTGCCAGATGCTACAGTGTTAATGATAGGGAAAAGTACAAGTGGTATAACGACTGCTCAGTTAGTGCTGAGTGGCTTAACTTTCAAAACTTCGCAGACTGGTATGAGAAGCAACCAAACGCCAATAGAGAATACTTTGATATAGATAAGGATGTTCTAATTCACGGCAATAGAGTCTACTCAAAAGATGCGTGCATGTTGGTTCATAAGGATGTCAATTATCTATTTCTATGCGACAGCGATAAATCCCTACCTGTTGGGGTTTGCTATGACAAGCTAGCTAATGGGTACAGATCGAGCTGCTACCACTCAGGGGTTGAGCACGGCATTTTCACCAAAGACCTAAAAGAAGCCTGCAATCATTATGTGATTGAGAAACTAAATTCTGTTAAAATTGCACACCAAAAGCACTATTCGGGGGATGATTTTATGAAAGAAGTCCTCACCAAGAAGCTAATTTCATTCCTAGAGGATAACGGACATGAGCAAGCCTCACATCTCATTAAAGGATGGTAAGCCATCCGTTACGCAAGGCGGCAAGACGTTTATATCAGATTCGCTCTCAAACGTTCTTAGCGGATTAAACACCCCAACCGACCCGAGATCTTACAATACATTCAACCTCTCAAATCACGGTGTGCATGACTACCTGTTCACGAACCCGATGCAACTGTACAGTGCATACCGTTCTTCATGGTTAGCGCGTCAAATCGTAAACACCCCCGCTAAAGATGCAATGCGTGAGTGGCGTAAGTTCACCTGTAAAGACTCTGAAAATATCGAGAAGGCAGAGAAGAAGCTCAACGTATCATCTAAGTTCACCGAGTTAGCATCACTGGCTAGGCTGTCAGGCGGTGCGATTATGGTCATGATGATTGAGGGGCAAAACCTAGCCGAGCCTCTGGATATCGACAAGGTCAAACAGGGCTCACTTAAAGCCGTGCAAGTATTCGACCGATACGAGCTATCTTGGTCACAGCAAAACATCACCGACCCGCTAAAGGATAACTTCCTTATGCCTGAGTTTTACATGATCGCAGGTGGTGAGCATTCAATGATTCACCACTCAAACTGTATCGTCATGACAGGCGCTGAACTTCCTCGGCTTCTTAAGCGAATGGAAGGTGGCGGTTGGGGTGATTCAACTCTACGTCAGTGTATGGAAGATTTGACCGATGTTGTCGCCTCTCGCGCTGGTGTGGCCGCTTTATTGCAAAAGGCTAACGTTGATGCAATTAAAACTGCAGGCCTCAAGAATGCCCGTACAACTGATCAGGAAGACGCAGTAATTAAGCGACTGCAGCTATTCAAGATGGGTATGAGCAATCACAACCTGGCTATACTTGATGAAACTGAAGACCTAATTCGAATGGGTGCACAGTTTGGCGGTACATCCGAAGCCCTAAACCAGTTGATGATTTGGATTAGTGGCGCGGCTGATATCCCAATGACTCGCTTATTTGGCGTTCAATCAAAAGGCATGGGCGATACAGGCGCGGGTGACCAGAAGAACTACTTCGACTCACTACGTTCAGAGCAAGAGTCTAAATACCGAATTGCACTAGAAACTTTAGATGAAGTAATGGTTCGCTCTGCTTTGGGTAATTACCCGGATGATTGCGAATTTACTTGGAATCCTCTATATCAAGAGTCAGGTCTAGAGCAGGCTCAACAGCGACTTGCAAACATCCAGGCTGACCAGATTGACTTAGACATGCAGGTAGTTACCGTGTCACAGCTTCAACTTAAGCGTCAGGGCAATGATGACTATTTCTATAACGAAGCTGACATTAAGACGCTTCAGGAATACGAGAAAGAACAACTAGAGGTGCGTACAAATGGCGAATCAGAACCAGACTTCTTTGGAGCTCCTAATGAGGAAAAAGCAATGGATTCACTAAACAACGGATACGTATCAGTAAAACCAAGCAAGGAAACTGCTGATAAAATTAGAGAGCACCTTGAGAGCATTGGTATTGACGGATTTATTGATCCCTCAGAAATGCACGTCACCTTGATGTACTCAAAAGATGGAATTAAAAACGAATCAATCTCTAAGAAGTCATACTCTGCAAAGCAGACCGGTAACCCTGAAATCATGGGGAATGATCCGTGGAGAGCTCTCGTTATCCACCTTGACTCTGAAGACTTAAATTCTAGACACAAGGAAATCATCAACCTTGGAGCTAGCCACAGCTATGATGAGTACAAGGCGCACATAAGTCTAAAATACTCACCTACAGATGAAGATCTAAGTAAGTTAATTGAAAGTCCAATTAGCATTGGTGAAATTATTCTTGATGGTGAATCATGGGAACCAACCAAGTAAGCCAACTAGAGGCTCTTACCAAGATGAATGAAGAGTCTCTAAAAAATAGAAAGCTAAAGTCGGTGAAGCCATCTGACCAGATAGAAAGCGAATACCGTAGCTACATGCAGGCTCTAGTTAAGGAAATGGCTAGCGAGGTTAAGGTTGGCCTTCTCCCTATCATCAAAAAGAACAAGCCTAACTACGTAAAGGATAGTTGGGCTGATGATGTGACCAGTTTCTTTGATGTGTTTCGCGCCAAGTGGTCGAGCTTTCTATTTCGTAACAAGGTTCGCGCCGACATTCAAAGACCGCTATCAATGGTTGAGTCTAACACCACGGCTCAGTTCCTGAAGAATGTAAACAAGGCTGTTGGTGTGGATGTGTCGGGCATGTTGAAGAGTGAGGGCATTGAGGCTGTAATGACCTCGGCACTTCAGGAGAATGTAACCCTCGTAACTTCGCTGCCTGATGAATACCTAAAGCGCATTGAGTCGATCGTTTATTCTGGAATGCAGCAAGGTAGATACCCTACAGCGATTGCAAAGGACTTACAGGAGGCGACCGGCATTTCATGGCGCAGAGCTAAAACCATAGCTCGCGACCAAGTGGCAAAGGTTAACAGTGCGGTTGATTCAGAGCGCAGCCAGAATTTAGGTATCGAGTTCTATCGCTGGAGCACATCTGGAGATAGACGTGTAAGTGGCGACCCGTCTGGCAAGTATCCAAAGGCTAAGTTGAAATGCTACATGATTGCAAAGGCTGACATAGGATTTGGCCAAGGCGTTTACACCTACAAGCACGGTGCGGATTATGCGGGAGAAAGTAACTTGCATCCTGGAAGTTGTCATATTTTATGTCGCTGCAGAAGAATCCCACTGATCGAAGGTGTTAACTGGGAAAGGCCTAAAAAGTAGCATATAATTCATATTCATTGTCTTAATAGCGAGGGGTGGATATGAGAATTTGCACAGCGTGTGGAGAGGTTAAGGAGTGGTCTGAATTTAATAAATCCATAAAAGGGGTTAATGGACATGCTGAGATCTGCAGGGAGTGCAGGAAGATAAGAGCAGCTGAGTACAGGTCAAGAGAAAACACAAAGAAGAAAAACTACGAATACCACAGAAGCGACAATTACAAAAGAAGAGCAAGAGAGAGAGGGTGGTCAGGAGAGGTGGGGGTTAGAGCTGTAAATAGGGAGATAAAAAGAAGGGAAGATAAATACGTAGCATCATTTAAGTACATATCAAGAGATGAGGCTTATGAGTTTTCTCTTCCTAGGTATTTCGAGGGGGCTGAGTGCAAATGGGGACATATCTCGGAAAGGCAGACAGCGAATGCAATGTGCTTACAATGCGCCAGAGATAGGTGGAACAGTGATGACAGCAATAAGAAAAGCCGAGAATACTACGCAAAAAATAAAGTTTCTCTTCTTGAGTCTTCAAAGAAGAGCTACAGAGAGAGATACAAGAACAACCCAGAATTCAAGGCGGCTACAGCTGCTAGAAATATGCTTAAGCGTGCAATTAGTTTAACTGGATCTCAAAAAAGGTGCTCAACATTCATAGAGATTGGTTACGAGAAAGAAGAGCTAATGATGCATCTTGAGTCTAAATTTGAGAATTGGATGACTTGGGATAATTTTGGTGATTGGCATATTGATCACATTGTACCAGTTTCTCATCTGGTGAAGTCTGGAATTACCAGCCCAAAAGCAATAAATTGCCTTGATAATTTATCTCCAATATCAAGGGAGGAAAATATGAATAAAAGATGCAAATTACCACAAAGTGCTTTATATGATAAAATAATGAAAAAGATCGAGGAAATAAACAATGAGGCTAACAGTAACTGATCTTCAAACATCCGCTCAGGTTTCCAGTAGGCAATACACAGAGGATGGATTCTTAAGAGTTGCAGTTAGAGGTGCTAGGGTTGGAATTCAAAAGTACCTAGCGTCTGAGTTGGGCCTTAAGGATAGAAACCCTCAAGATGTGGTGAATGTACTTAGACCGCCAGAGGAGGTCTTTAGTGCAGACTCTCTTCAGTCGTACAAGGATGCTGACTTTACCATTGAGCACCCTGACGACATGGTCAACCCCGATACATACAACTCTGTTTCTGTGGGACATATAACATCAGAGGGTCGTCGTAGTGGTGATTGGGTTGAATTTGACTCAATAATCAAATCCAAGGAAGGGATTAAATCCATAGAGAGCGGACTAAGCGGTGTAAGCATGGGGTACTCAATGGATATAGACTCATCCAAGGGTGTATGGGCTCCAACAGGCGAAGACTATGAATTTGTTCAAAGAAGCATTATAATCAACCATTGTGCAGCAACTGCAAATCCAAGAGCAGGAGCTAGCGCTAAAATATTGGATAATAAACCAAAGGTGCAACAAATGAAAATTACCTTAACTGATGGCAATACTATCTCCGTGGATAGTGAAGAAAAAGCCATGCTAATCCAGTCAGCGTTTGACTCACAGCAAAAGCGCCTTGTTGATGCTGAGAGCAAACTAAAAGACATGGAAGAAGAGAAAGATAAAGCTGAAGCTGCTAAAGATATGGCTGCTGAAGAAAACGAGAAGATGAAAGACGAACTAGAAGAAGAGAAGAAAAAAACCTCTGATTCTAACCTTTCAGCTCTAGTTGCTGGCATTGCTAAAACAATGGATTCAGCTAAAAAGATTGCTGGCAAAGAGTTTGCTTGTGACTCAATGAATGAGATTGCAATTAAACGCGCCGCTCTGTCTGATGCTTACCCTAAGAAAGATTGGAAAAATCTATCTGACGCGGTTATCTCTTTTGCCTTTGATGAAGCTGAAGAAAAGAAAGCTGAAGACGAAGATGAAGATAAAGACAAAAAAGAAAAGGCTAACGATTCATTCGCCAACCTTGGCAAAGACGCTAGCAATCTATCACTAAAAGATTCTGAAACAGTTCGCGTAACTGCTCGTGATAGCTACCTAGCTTCACGTTACGGCAAGAAGGATAAGTAACCATGGCAATTGCAATTGACACATTCAATAAACTTCGTGGCGTAGCGTATTCGGGTCAAGTATCTGATATCAACGTCGCTCGCATTGACTCTGGCTCAAACCTTGGTTCCCCTGCTATCGCTTTTGGTGATTGGGTTGCTGTGTCTGGTGGCGGTGATGGAGTGAAATCCATTGGTGCTGTAGCTGATGCTAAAGATATTCTTGGTGTTGCTGTTCGAACTCCAGCTTGGGAAAATGCTTCATCTGGCGCTCCATCTTACGCTCAGTACGATATCGTTTCTTACCTAAAGTCAGGTCGAATTTTTGTTAAGGTTAATGGCGGCTGTACTCGCGGAAATAACGCGTTTGCTCGAACTGTTGCTGATGGCGCCAAGCTTGTCGGTCAAACTGACGGCGCCACGGATGCGGGTAAGAATATCGAAATCACTGGCGTTAAATTCGCTCAAACTGTTGCTGATGGTGAGTTCGTTGAACTTGTTCTTGATGGCAACCTTGTAACTGGTTAATTGGGAGTTAATAAATGAAAGGCATTAATCTATACGACGCGGCTCCAACTGCTGCTATTAGCTTCCTTCAACAACAAGCTGCTTTTGTTGAGTCGGAAATTTACCGAGTTGAATACCCTCAGTACAAATCAAACGTGCTTTTGGATATTGACAGCTCAGCTCCTGACTGGTCTAAAACTGTAATCTTCCGCGCTGTTGATGGCTCTGGTAAGCTTAAATGGATGGGTGAGAACTCTACTGATGTTCCAACTGTAGATATCGCTCAAAGCCAAGGTTTCCACAAAATCAAAACAGCCGCTCTTGGTTACACTTACACGCTAGAAGAGTTGAATTACGCATCTCTAGCTGGTGAGAACCTAGACGCAGAACGAGCAATGGTTGTTCGCGATACTGTTGAGCAGGGTCTAAACCAAATCTACCTACTTGGTGATACTGAAGCTGGTTACGAAGGTTTGTTTAATGGCGCGTCTGTGCCTAAGACAACTGCTGCAACTACTATTGCTGCCGCTATCGCCGCTAAAACACCAGAGGCTATCATTAAAATCTTTGGTGATGCTTACACGGCTGTTTACTCAACGCAGACAAACACAATTCATAAGCCAACTGTTTTCGCTATGCCTACCGATCAGTACCTTGCCCTGATGCAAAACTTCTGTAACTTTGGCAACGCGTCAAACATCAGCTACCTGCAAGCGCTTAAGATTGCATTCCCAGACATGACTTTTGAGGATGACATCAACCTTAAGGCCGCTGGAGCTTCTAGTAAGGATCGACTCGTTACTTACAAGAAAGATATCCGAGTAGTTAAAGGCCATGAGCCTATGGGTCTTCGATTTATGGCTCCCCCTACCGCTGACAATATCAACTTCAAGATCCCTGCAATGGTTCGATCTGGCGGTACTGAATGGCGTATCCCTAAGGCAGCTCATTACACCGACGGTATCTAGCCATGACGAAACTAGTAAATAAAGATAAGGTCGACCTATCCGTTTACGACGGTGACGCTAGAGTTACAATCCCTGCCGGTGGAACCGCCGATGTAGATGGTCGAAAGAATTGGGATGAAAACCCATTCGTTATGGCCGGGTTGCTTCAAGTTGTCGAGGATAAACCAAAGGCAGATACTAAGCCTAAAAAATAGACAGCTCTACAAACCTTGAAGTTTGATATATAATTGCCCCTATATGGGGCTTTATTTTTTGGTGCGCAATGGAAATTACAGATCAAGTTATTTCAGATTTTAGAGAGTGGTATGAGGAGTTTTCTGATACTACCGTTTGGTCTAACCCTTCAGCACTGAAAGCGCTATTGAAGGCTGATCATTTCACTGGCAGTTCTCGATGGGGGTCATACCTGTTTAATCTGGATTCATCTCAGGGCGAGGTGAAGGTTAGCTACAAGGCTAAGGGTTTATTCTCATACGCAGCTCATATCCTATCTATCAGCAATGCAGCTAAGAAAGTAACACAGATGGGTCAGATTGCATCTTCAGTAGCCCCAGTGTCTAGTAAGTCAGTTGCTAGTGAGTCAGTTGGATTTGCTCGCTCTTCCGGTCGTCCGGGTGCGACTGGTTTTGATGACCTGTTAAACTCGACCACTTACGGTCAAGAATATCTTGGGTATTGGGAAGCTGCATCTCAAGGGCCAATAATGGTATGAGTGTTAAAGTATCTGGCGGGACTAAGATCGCATCCAGAGTTGCGGAGTTAAAGAGAAAGTTTCGTGATGCTCCGACTGTTTTGGTTGGCGTTCCTAAGTCTGCCGGTAACTATGAAGATGGCGTTCATACCGCAACAGTAGCTGCAGTGAATGAATTTGGCTCCGCTGATGGTCGAATTCCCGAGCGTAGCTTTCTTAGGTCGGGTATTGAAGATTCAAAACCTCAGATAATTAAATTGTACAACAAGATGATGCCAGATGTGATTGATAAGGATTTGGATATCAGAACAATCCAATCACTAGTTGGAGAGTTGGTTGTTGGTAATATTGTTCAGAAGATATCAGAAGGTATCGAACCGCCTAACGCACCAAGCACAATTAAAGCAAAATCAAAAGGTACTGGCAGTTCAACGCCTTTGATTAACACTGGCCATCTAAAGCAGTCAATCACTTACGTATTATCACTACCGGGCGAAGATATTGAGGAAGGTTTATGATTTCAATGCTAGGTCAAATAGACCAGAACTTTGCAACGCATAATGTGTCGTGCAAAAACTTTGGTGTCGGTGATTACAACCAAGATGGCATCTGGGAAGATACGATCGAACCTGAAGAATTTACTGCTGTAGTTAACCTTCAGAATCTGGATAGAAATGCAGTTGAGTTTCTTACTCAAAATGGCGGGACTGTTGACGTTCAGCATGCATTCTTTTTTCACCTAAATACCGGCCAACAGGTTTACCACGAAAGGCAATTGCTAACCGGCACTATCAAGGCGAGCATAGTTAGCGTTCTGTTCCATGGTGAGATTAGTAAATTCAGGGTCAGATACGCAGATAATCGTCCTCATCATTTTTTCTGTTCAGCTTATATAGAGATGCTTAAAGATGTTTAATATCGAAGAGCTAAATAAGCCATTCCAACTTCTTATCCACTACGCTACCGGCTTGCCACTTAATCGAATTCTAGTGGCTAACCAAGCTGAATCATCCCCGCGCGATCTGTTTTGCACATACAACGTTCAACCTATCGGAACTCAAGGCGCGCCGCGTAGAGAGCAATTCTATGTTCCTGCTGAAGATTGTGACATACCTAACTGGGAAGACTCAGAAGAAACTACCATTCAACGCGTAAAGGTTCGCGTAAGCGTGCAGTTCTTTCGCGATGGTGCTCGCGATGCGGCGTGGAAAATGCTTAAGTCTAACTATCGAAATTCAGTGTCTGAGCACTTGCTTAGGAATGAAATGCAATGGTCTGGTGCAACGACTCCTAATAACCTAACAGACCTTGAGCAGGCAGAATATCGCCAACGCTATCAGATGGATGTAAACTTGATAGTTGAGGGTAAAGTTAAAGACCTAGTGCTAATAGCTCACTCTATCGGATGGAAGATTGACGATGAAGATGGCAATGAATTAGACAGTGGTGATACAACGGATCCAATCGTGGTATAATCCAACAAACACAACCGAGGACTAACAATGTTTCCAGTAAATAAAATCGTCCAAGTTAATGAGTTTATCCAGGCTGGTGGCCTCGGTTTCGTTAACTTTGGCAAGACTTGCGTATTTGCGCTAAGTGCTGAATTAACCGGCGGCACTCAGTGGCCTGTTAAGACGTTCAAAACATTCAAACAAACATCTGAGCTTGCTGCTTATTTTGCTGAAACAACTGAGACATACAAACTTGCCTCTCGTTGGTTTGCTAATAAAGGCGGTGAGCTTTTTCTTTATCTGCGCGATGAATCTAACGACAGTGTGATCACATCTGCTAACGATGCTCGTGGTAAGAAATGGTTTTATAACAACCTCTGGACTAAGGATGTAACGTCTGTTGAGGCTGATGTTATTTTACTTGCCGACTGGTCGGATGCTAACAAGTCATTCTTCTGGATGGCCTCTGATAACCCTAACGTAGCAGATGAAAACAAGTCCGATGATATCGCATCTGTGATTATCGCTAAAGGTAATCGCCATGTTGCTATTGGTTATCGTCAAGCATCTTCTGTAACTACCGACTCAAGCCAGATTTATTTCATGGCTGGTCTTGCTGCTGAATTTGCCAAGGTTAACTACTCGGGCTTACAGACCGCTATCACCGGTGAGTTTAAATCAATCATTGGCGCAATCGCTGAAGACCTATCACCTAGTGAAATTACAGGCCTTGAAGCTAAAAAAGTTGTGATGTACACAATCACAGAGGAAGGCGATCAGGTTGATATGGGAGTAACCCTAAACACTTGGTAGATGTCATCTTACGGTGAGTTCATTGACGACGTAATTAACGTTGATGCAATGTCTTCTGGCCTTCGCGTTACGTGTTACAACGTATTTCGCAAGAACAAGAAAGTACAGCTGACTCCACGCGGCCAAGCTCAACAGATTGGCGCTGCTGATGCACTGCTGAAGCAATACTTTGATAATGGTGTGTTGGGTGCTGGTTTGCTAGAAAACCCTACTACTGGCGAAATGGAGTACGCTGAGTTCGGTTATATCATCTACACCAAAGCCGAAGATATCCTAAAGCTAAATGACGCAGACAAGCGCAAGCGTAAGATGTATCCGATCAATGCAAAAGTTAACTTGGCGCGTGCTGGTCACTCTCTAGTTATCGACTTAACAGTTCAATAAGGAGCTAATAATGCCTGGTCAATTTTTAAATTACTCAGCAAACAACTCTAACCTAGTTGTTTGTGGCGTTCCTATCGAGAACTTGTCTGATGCTGGTTACACTATTGAGTACCAAAAGCCGCGAAACACAGGTCGTGTTGGCGTTAACGGTGGCGGTATTAAAGTTCCAAATACCACCAAACCAATACTTTTAACTATCAATCTAATGCCCGGAAGTTCTGAGAAGTCGGCTCTCCTAAATTTAGATAAATCTAATGCGTTTGATGGTGAATCATTTCACGCTCAAATCGGAGCGCCTGAAGCAATTTACATGTACAAGCCATTACTGCAAAACATCGGCTCACGCACTCGTGGCGTTCCTGATGCTGAGAATGTAACGGACGATGTGATCACTGTAATGTTCTTGGATAGCTCGGAGTTATAATCATGTTCGACAAAACCGGTCAGACCTCAATTGATGTTAGCGGCAAGACTTACCACGTTGGACGTATGGGTCCAATTATCTCGGCTGATATTTCCAAGATTCTAATTTCTGGAAAGGTAATGCCGTTCCTTCAGATTGAGGATATGACCGGGGCTGTAATTATGGCCATGATGGATTTGCCGGATGATAAACTTAAAACGGTATCATCCGCAGTCCTTGAGAAATCAAAAGGGCCTGATGGAAGCCAAGTAACTCAGCTTTCGTTTAATGGCGACATTACAGCTTACTGGCAACTAGTCGCTAAGGTGTTGTTTGCAAATTTTACGGAACTTGCTCTTTATCTGGAAGTGGAAAAGGGCAAGCTGGCGGAGTACGCAAAGGCGGCGGCTATGGCTCGCAAGTTGCAGAAAGTGTAGATTGGTTTTTGTGGTGGCCCTGTATTGGGCTGCCTAAATACAATTTCCCTCCCCTTTGTACGTGGCATGATCTAAAGGTCGGTAAGTACGACATTGAAGATTTAAAGATGATGCATAAGGTAATGGCTGAATACGTGGAGATGGCAAATGGCAAAGGTAATTGATGAGCTATTAATTGGCGTCTCTGTTGATGCTAATGAAAAGGAATTCAACGAAGTACAAAGCGGGTTCGACCAGATCAAGTCTTCCGCGCTTTCTCTAGGTGCTGCTATCGCTGGTGGGTTATCTATTGATGCTCTTCTAGGAAATACCAACGAACTCGCCGCAGAGTGGGATGGATTGGCCAAGGAAACAATGGCCTTTGAGATTGACCCGATTTTACTGCAAAACCTTCAGCACATGTCAGAGTCGCTGGGTGGGGCTAAAGAAGATGCTATGGGTCTTCTTCTTAACCTTCGCTCCACTCAGCAAGGATTGCAGATTGGCAATCTTGGATACCTAGAAGAGCTAACCAAGATAACCGGTCAGGATGTGATCTCATTATTCCAAGGTGGCGATGAGGAAGATGTACTAAAAAGACTCATCAACTTGTTTGGAGATATGAACACAGAAACCCGACAGGCTGCTTTTGACGTGATGGGTTTCTCTACCGGCACTCGCAACTTGATGCAAACAAGCGTTGAGGGTTATGAGGCTATGATCGCAAGGTCAAACGAGCTTGGCAATGTAACGAAAGAGAACACTACCAGAGCCGAGAATCTACAGCAAGCATACACTGACGCAGCCAAAGCATCAGATGCAGCGTGGCAGGACTTCTACGGAAACCTAATGGAAGGTTCAACCGAGTCTCTAAACTACATCACGAACAAGCTAATTGAAGCTAGAAAGGCACAAGAGGGCTCTGAGGGATTCTTTCAAACCTATCAATCCGCTGGTGGTGAGGTCGTAGAAAGCACAATTAGAGATTTGATTGGCAATCTATTTGATTCTATCGCCCCTGAAGATTGGCGATCGAATCCAATGTTCAGCAAAGAGGCGCTTGAAAGTTCAATCTCAAATAGCGAATCAAGTAAGTCTAGCACGATAAACAACACTACAAATCGCTCATCAAGCCCAGTGCAAAACTACAACACCATTACAATTCAAGCTGGCGGAATGTCTCAGAGCCAAATTGAAGGTGTTGTTTACAAGGTGATTAACGGCGCTGCCAATCAGACCGAGCAAGATTTAAAGGTGAATAGCCAATGATGACGACCATATTTAGCAAGTCAGACCCGTCGATAGGTGGTGTTACATTTGACTGCATCCTTAGTGATTCTATGGAGGCGTCTTATGAGTCAACTGACTACTCAGTTGAGAGTGGTGCGGTTTATCAAGACCACATTAGGAAGCTACCAAAAATGATAACAATGCGCGTAGCCTCAAGTGACACCCCTTTTGCGGGCCCTTTAGGTTCTTTGATTGCTTCTGGTGTTGGCTATGTAGCCTCGAAGCTTCCCCCTCTTGTTACGGGCCTTGCTGGTACGGCAGCGTCAATATACAACGCATCAAACTCAGCCGCAGCACCGGATACTCGAAGCGCAGCGGCGTGGCAGGCGATGATTGAATCAGCAGATAAAATGGGCGTTTTCGAGGTTGTGACAACTAAGGGTATTTATCAGAACTACCACATAAAGAAGATTTACTACGAGTGCAACCCTGATAACGAAAATTCAATTGAGATCATAATTGATATGAAAGAGGTCAGAACATTTCAATCAAATATTGAGTCAGGACAGCCTGACAAGAGCCAGTTGAGAGAGGGGTCAAGTGAGTCGGTTCAAGCGGCTCCGCCTTCTAACTTAGGAGGGTCAGCCCTTGAGTCGATTTAAGATACCACTACCTCAGAATGAGCCGTACATTACCACGACTGTAGTGCTGGGTGGTGCCGAGTATGAGTTACATCTTGATTGGTCTTACAATGGAGGCTACTACCGAGTTAGATTGATCGATGAGGATGGTGACTTGCCTTTGATGGGTAAGGGGCTGAACCCTGGAGTCGACATATTAGAAACATTAAAGCTTGGAATTGGTAAGCTATACCTAGAGGGAGCGCAGCCAACACTAGCAAACCTTAGTTTAGATAACAGGTTGGTGTATGAACCAGTTCAAGAGACAGTATCAGATTAAATCAGGCGGCAAGGTTCTTATTGATGGCACCTTGCCAGATGCACCTCAAGTTACATTCACCGTTGAAAATGTTTTTGGCGGAGGTGTTACCTATGCAGAAATCGCTATCTACGGCCTAAATCGTGATAACAGAGACCTACTATCCAGTCGTGAATCCAGAGAGAAGGCGGGATATAGAGATGTTGAATTACTTGCCGGTTACGAAGGTAATATGTCTCTGGTATTCAGCGGAATCATTCGCAACGCATTTAAGAATTCACCTGACGGCATTAACCAAGTTGTTTTGATGTATTGCCGCTCTTCTGGGTTTGAGTTTGAAAACGCTCAGGTAGAAAAAACCTTTGGCCGTGAAACTCCAGCTATAGACGTGATCAGGTATGCAGCTCAACAATTCGGACTACCTATTTCCATTTATGGCGACTTCTCAAAAGACCCTTCTTACATGATGGGCCTAACCCTATCTACCGATGTCAAGTCAGCAATGAACCAGCTTGCAGTTACGCATAACTTTGCATGGCAGATAGAAAACAAGAAAACGGTTATAATAAAGACTGACACAGTAAAATCAGAAGCCATGGAAACATACGACCCTGACCGGTTATTAATAGGTGGCACTGAAGTTACTGACGTAGGCGCGAATATAGTCGTAAATCTTAACCCGTCACTTACCCCTTACACTTACATTAATTTAAAATCAGTATCGCCTAGAGCTAACTACAGCGGCGCATACGAGCGAGAAGTTAACGTTAAACAGGGTAGGTACAAAATCCTTCAAACAACGCACACAGGCGATTTTGAGGGTGATACATGGGAAACTAGAGTGCAATGTCTGAGATAGAGCGACACATAAAAGGCAGTCCACTAACTAAGCCAATTCAGGTTGGTGTTGACTCATACCTAAGAACAAAGTTTTTTTGCATACCCGGTCATGTTGTCGACTTCAATCCCGACGAGCAAATGGCTACAGTACAGATTGGTATAGAGAAGATTGATGATAGTGGGGCTCTTAAGTCCCACCCTGAAATTATCATGGTTCCCGTTGGCTTTGGTGGGGGTGATGTTGTTTTCGGCCATAAGATATCACCAGGAACAGAGGGTTTAATTCACTTCTCACAGCGCGGGGTTGATAACTGGATGAACTCTGGCGGCATCGCTCCACCTTCAACCATGAGAAAGTTTGATATCACAGATGCATTCTTTGACCCCAAATTTAGATCGCTACCCAACGTTATTAAGGGATTCAAAAACGATGGTGCGTGGATGGCAACAAAGGACGGGTCTCAATACTTTCACCTGAAGTCTGACGGCTCTCTAGATGTTAATGTTACTGAAACCAAATGGAAGACTGGGGCTTTTAACATTGAATCCACGGCATTTAGCGTAACATCACCAACATCTACGTTTACTGGAAATTTAACAGTAACAGAAACGATCACAGCGAAAGTTGTTAATGCGCTAACTGGATTAATGGTTGCGGCTATCGACATGCTAAACCACAAACATGGCGGCGTATCTCGCGGAACCAACAATACGGACGGCCCTCAATGATTAGAAATCAGATTAACGGTGAGATTGCCACCAGCGGTGAGCAGTTTCTTTACGACCAAGCGGCGATATCAAAGAGCGTGGTTAGGCGTGTGAAAATGTTTTTTGGTGAATATTTTCTAGATCGCACCGACGGAACCAGAATGCTAAATGGCATCCTTGGTAAAACATCAGAAGTGGAAAGAGAACAGGAGTTGCGCCGAAGAATTCTAACCACAGACGGAGTTTTAGCTATAACTCAAATGAGCATTGTTCAGGATATTCGTCGTAAGGTTTCCGTCAGTGTTACAATAGCAACACCGTTCGGACAATCAGAAATAGTGGAGTCATTCTAATGGCTGAGATTACATCTAGTGGATTTGTTGGCAAGACGCTAATCCAGTACAAGACCGAGATAGAAACCAAGTACCTAGCAATAGATAGTCAGTGGAATATTAGGCCGGAGTCATTGGATGGCTCCAGTATCGCCATAAACTCTGAAATGTGGGCTAACATTGACGATCAGGTTGGCCTAGCCTATTCAGCTTGCGACCCTGACACTGCAGTAGGTCAAGGGCTAAACAACCTATGTGCGATAAATGAGATATTCAGAGAGGATGCTACATACTCAACCTCGCAAGTAACAGTATCAGGAATAGACGGAACAACGATACCCGCAGGCAGGCAGGTTAGAAATAAGTCTACAGGCACTTTGTGGTCTTTAGACTCTGGTGTAACCATTTCTGGGGCTACCTCAGCTAGTGTGACATGCTTAACCCCTGGCGCTCAAACGGCAAGCTCTGGCGACCTGTCACTAATCGCGGAGCCTGTAGGGGGCTGGCAGTCGGTAACAAACCCTAACGCAGCTATACTTGGCAGTAATGAAGAGTCAGATGCAGATTTAAGAGTTAGCAGAAAGAACAAAGTAGCAAAGCAAAGCAACAATCAACTTGATTCAATTCGTGCCGCTATATCTGATGTAAAGGGTGTTACGCATCTTCTTGTTGATGAGAATGAAGAGTTAGCAACAGATGCTAACGGGGTGCTTGGTAAGTCATATATCGTATTTGTTGCTGGTGGTGACAATGACGAAATAGCCAAAGCTATGGCTGGCAAGAAAAACCCTGGATGTGGCCAGAACTTTTCTAACACTTCATTTCCAAATAAAGAAGTAGTTAGCACAACCACTCCGGTTCACGGAGCCCCATTTAGGGCGACATTCTTCAGGCCTGAAGCTAAGACGGTTTATGTTGACGTGAAAGTTAAGGAAACTGGAAAGCTATCATCATCTGCAGCAAGTGACATTGAGAATGCGATCATTGAATACGCTAACGCAACCCTATTCAAAGGCGTCACCGGTTTAGGTTTTGATAGCACAGGGTTTGATATTAGCGAAGACGTGCCAGCGGGTAAGCTGCACACTCCAGTAAATAAGGTTATTGCCGAGAATGGATACGTACTGTCAATTGACGCATCTCTAACAGACGGTGGTACTGGCCAGTTAGTTAGCATTGCTTACGGAGAGTTAGCAACATTTTCGCAGGGTAATATCAAGGTGACAATTTCATGAATCCAGTGGATAAAGCAAAAACAAGAATACTTGCACAGGATAGAGCTTACCTTAAAAACGTAAGCTTCCTGACTATCATTCCTGAAGTTGCAGAATCCGCACATCAGGCGTGTTTGGACATTCAAGATATACTTAGTATTGATCGATCTAAAAACCTAGACCTAATAGGCAGGGTTGTAGTTCAGGGTAGGACTGTAATTGTCGATCAGGAAATGACAGTTGTTAGATTTGGCATTGATGGCTCTGCGGTTTACTCTGGACAAAGCCAGTATGGCAGAAGCCAATACGGGAATGCTCAATACTCAATCCCGGTATCAATTCAAGTAAATAATCGGTCTGGAGATTTATCATCCAGAGCGAGCCCAAAAAGAATTAAAGACGACCAAGAGTTAAGAAATGAATACTACCGGCACCTTTTAAGGGCTAAGATTTCAAAGAACAATTCATACGCAACTTATGACGGAATAATATCGGCAATAAAGTACATATCTCCCGAGGTTAACTTAGTGGAGATAGTCGACTCTGAAGATATGACGTTTGGAGTTAAGATATATGGTAAAATATCAGGGGTAGCAAGAAATATACTAAACCAGAAAGGAATCATACCAGAACCTCAAGGTGTGAAATATTCTGGATACGCTGAGATTTTCGAGCTAACAAGAGCAAACGATACATCAAAACGGTTTGGTGATAAATCAGCTCAATCTGCTGGATACAAAGGGGCAACAAATGCTTAATAAAAGAGCTAAATACGGTGGTGATTGGGGAGTTCCAAGCGCAGAGCATCCCGCTGGAGAGTGTTTGAATAGATCTGCACCAGGGGCTGAGGACGGCAGTTATTTTGAGAAGTCATGGGTAAACGACCTAATGGCTCTTAGTGGTGCGTTAATGAATTCCGCCGGGTACTCCCCCAACGGAACTGAAGATACCGCAACGGCATGTCAAGTTTTTGATGCCTTAATTAATAGCAAGTGGTCTCCAATTGGAAACTACTCAGTAGGAGTTATAGTAAGAGCATCCAATGGAAAGCAATACTACTGCAACAAACCTAGCGGAAGGGATACTACTCCGATAAACCCAGAAACAGATACGCTTGATAACTGGAGGGAGTATCCAGCAAAATCAACAACCACAACAGAATATCATGTTGTTGAATACTTTGACGGAAGGGTAGAGGTTTCATTTTCTGGCCCTTTATCTGACGTTAATGGAGTGTCCGTTTGTGTAATACCTCTAGGTATAGAGATGATAGATGCGGAATACTTAGTTCAAACATCGGAAGTATCATCAACTACCGACCCTTCTCTAGTTCAGTTTTTTGGAGTCGTTAGGGATGGGAAGACAAGGACTAGCTTTAAGACTATATGCGTCGATTCTAGCGGGTCAGCTAAGCAGAATGAATCCCCTAAATTATTTATTAGTTATAGGAAGTAATAATGGCAACTAGATTAGTAGATGAATTTGGTGCAAGAGCAAACCCACCAGACGAAAATTACCCTGGCGGATCCCTAAAGAATGAGACCAACCCAGGGTTATCTAATGACGGTTCTCCACTAGATGAGCGAGTGGGTAATGATTGGCAGGGGTTCATGCAGTCGGCACTTGCAGAAGCTGACATTACTGCCAATGGGAGCCCTGATAGCGTTACAAACCCTCAGATCCTGGATGCTATTAAGTCTATAACAGATGATAGACTTAATTATAATGGCCTGGTGTACCGAGGTGTTGGTAATATCTCCGACTTTGCAGGTCAGCAACTTCAAGAGTCCAATAAGACAAATGCATACCAATACCCGGATAACTCTCGACAGTTTTACGGAGCTGATAAGTCACAGCCTTTCCCAATTACAATCCCTTCAGACCCATCTACTGATAACGGTTGGTCTTTGGTTAATGCTGTAACATCTGACTATCTATGGTCATACTCAAGAATAAGCTTTAATGATGTTAGTGGTGCTATTTCTGGGATCGTCTCTCAGAATATAAAAGTTGGCACAAAAGTAACGGTTGACGACTATCATGGGGGCTCGTCTTCAAGTAATTCGGGCGTGTTGTTTTTTACCGTTGTTGCTGCAGGAACTGGAACTAACGATGGTGGAAAATACATTGATGTAGATGCAACCAGGCAGCTAGAACAAAACTTGAACAAAAACTACAGCATAAAGGCGTGGGGCGCTAAAGGTGATGGCGACCAGACTTTACTTGCAACAAATAAAACAGTCGACGGGGGTCAGGTTGTCATCACAGAAGAGACTCATGACGGAATTTGCAGAGATAATGCCTTACTTTACATAAAAAGCGTTGGTGGTGGTGAGCTATTCATCCCATCTGGTGAATATAGAGTTTACGCTTATTCTCCGGACCTAGATTTTGACATTTCAATAACTGGTGAAGGCAGAGATTTGTCAATATTTAAATCTTGCGATTCATCACCAGTGCAAAATGGATACGGAGTTCTCGCATCCTACGGAAACACGAAGAGACACATAAAACTCATAAACTTTACTATTAATGGTAATGTTGACGTTAGAGGTATAGGATCGGTTAGGGCATATAACTTTGCCATGTACGGCGATAATCTTACTGTATTTTCGTCCAACTTCTCATCAATAAACTCACCTATAGATTGCTGGTACTCAAACGTCAATCCAGACTCGAATAACGGTGTTTATGCTGAAGGTTTGTTTTTAGATCACTCAGGTAGAAATACAATGTCGCTAGTTGGCGCTCAAAATCATGTTTATGTTGGGTGTACGGTTTCTGGTGGCGGTACTGCTGGTTCAGGAATTAATCCTAGAGCGTGCTTAGATGTTGAACCTAACGACCCATCAAAGACATGCAGAAATATAAAGTTTAGCTCAACAACTTTCAAGAGAGCTGTTAACCAGTTAACAATATCTTCATGGGGTGAGGTTGATTATGACAACTGTACTTTTGACGCAGGTACGGATAACCCTAACTCTGGAGTTGTGGGTAGAGAGCAGTACCCTTGGCTTTTTAATAGCTCAAACTCGCAAGTAACATACGACAACTGTAAGTTTCTTAAAAAAGATAATTACGCTGGCGTTGGAAAGATATTTAATGACAACGGTCAGGGTGAGTACGTTAACACTCAGATAGCCAAGTTTAGTAACTGCTTTGGGGAGGGCGTTGGTGTTCATGGAATAGGGTTTAAAGGTAGCTTCTCAGATGTTGAGCTTACAAACTCACTAATCCCGTTTCTAATAGATGGCACAGGAACACAAGAGGCTGATATTAACAACCTAACCTTAGTTAACGTTCTTGATGGCACTAACTTTGGGGCAGGCTCAGAGGCATCGTTCGCCATCAAAAACAGGACAGAAGGTGATGTTTACATTGACGGCCTGAAAGTATTAATAAAGCCAGACAAGTTTCCACCTTCTAATTTTGACACTAGTAATATAGTTAGACATAGGGGGGTATCGTTAGATGCATCAGGCGCAACAGATACAACATGGAGAATTAGGAATGTACACTCTGACGGCTATTACAGGTTATTACCCAATAAGCTAGGCTTACCCATTAACGCTGGTAACTTTAGGGATTGGGGGTTTCCTAATCAACCGCCTGCGGATGATACATCTAATACAATAAACCCTGGAACTCCATCTTACAAGGATTGCACAATGAGAGGCGATCAGTAGAAAGTAAACCCCCTAGCAAAACTAGGGGGTTGTTTTTTACTTAGCCTCTTCAGTCAGCTCAACTGCAGCGCCGGTTAAATCGATAGCTTGCTCAATCGTAGCCGCCCCAAAGTAATCAACAGCAAACATCATCACCAATGACATAGCAAACACAAATACAGCTCGCTTTGGTTTGAACTCATTCTTTGGAAAAATCACCGGAAACAACGACCCCACGAAATCTAGAATTAACTTGTACTTACCCATTACTTATTCTCCATCCACTTTTTAACCTCAAAACAAGGGCATGCTTTATTTACCCCCCAATCACGATGACCCTTAACGTTTTCATCATCAATGCAAAAACTGTTTTGAAGATACTCAACAACATCCTTAAGCGCTGCCATCTGCGATGCTGTATATGTATCGTCTGGTTTGCCCGTATCGTTGTTTAGACCTCCCTCAAGGCAAATGCCTACATTGCCAGTGTTGTGACCTTTAACGTGCGCCCCGCTTCGATTTAATGGGCGGCACGGATGCAATTGCCCGTCAGTTGTGATGTAAAAGTTATAACCAATGTCCGACCATCCATTCTGATTTACGTGCAAATCACGAAGCTTATCAATGCTGAAATTATTCTTTGGCTTAGTCGCTGAACAATGGATCGTAATATACTTTGGATTCATACCTACTCCATATCATCTTGAGTTGCTAACATGCCGATAGTTGAACCGTCTGAAAATTTAAATTCAACAGTTCGATTTCTACTATCCACATCTTTACGGGTGCACTCTTGCTCGCACATATCGCGCAATGAGCATTTCATATCTTTAATTCGCTTTCTAATTTCTTGTGCAATTGTCATCTCTACCACTCCAAACAAATAATCATTATGACACCAATAAATACCACTACGGATGCTGCGTTAAATATCATCTTACTCATACTCTAAATCTCCAACTTCAACTGCACTTCTGACATCAAACTAGCTGATGCCTCTTTGTGCTTTTTCTTGAATCGATTTACTTCATGACCAAGTCGAGACCATTCTGCGCCGAGCTCTTTTATTTGCTTGCCTTCAATTGAGTGCTTGTTAATGCGTTCGCTAATTGAATTCAGCGCACTAGCCATTCTATTGAATTCAGCTATGTAACCCTCTTTGAATTGAGCTGCCTTTTTCCCTCGATACCCCATACACAAAAAAGTAAATCCGTCTTTAGTCATCTCAATGCATGGTAACTCTTTATTTTGCTCGCTAATGTAAGTTGAGTGCTTATAATTCAGCGCTCTAAATTCATCACTACAATCAAGCTTCCTAATGTCAGCAGTTACATTCCTATGGCTCTTTTGGAAAACATCAGCAACATTCTTTGAGTTGGTTTTCTGAACTCCGTTTTCTTCGTAAATTTCAATGTCCGTCATGACTACACCCTCTTGGTTGACGTGTTAAATATAGCAACTCATAACGGACGTGTCAAATACTACATATCCTTTTCTTTCAGCTTCTCAAGCTCAACAATAAACGCAGCGCAACACATCGCATGAGCTGAATGCGGTAGTCCAGATTCAGAATCCACCAGTTCACCACGCTGGATGGCAAACGTATGTCGCAACAATGCCGCTCTATAGCGCTCTAATCCATTCTCAACCTCTTGCCAAGAGTTGGGTGCGTACTTAACAGCTCCAAACGTTAACACCTTTGCAAGCTCATCTATGGCCGTTGCGGGGATTAGGTTATACATAGGTTTGTCTTGGTCGTATTTTAAGCCTTTCATAGTTTCGTCACTCCAACGATTACTTGCCCTTCATAGGCGTACATTACTTTTGTCTCATTCCACACAATCTGGCAATCATCCTCCCAAGCCTTACCGTTAAGCGAGTCCCATATCGCCTTCTCGTAGTTGTCATTGTCGCAGTTGTTCATCTTCCACTGACCGTTGAACAGTTCCTTTTTCTTATTGGACCACGACTTAGGCATTGGCAGGTAGATAACCGTTTCAACCTTAATAGGACCCGCTACCTTCTCAAACTCCATATGGTCCGTAATAACACCCATTGCAGTTCGGAAGTTTGTGTACTTCTTAGGGTAGAAGGTTGACCATCTTGTTACTCTAGGTCGACTTGCTGGTACTGCGTCTATGTTGAAACTGTATCTCATCGGATCACCATTAATTCCTTATCAATCAGTTTTTGCTGAGTCTCTTCCAGTGCTCGCAGGATGTCAGAGCTGAAATCGTAGTTTCCATCTGGCGACTTAATACGGCCGTCAATTAGGTCATGACAGCTACTGCAGGCGTAGACACCGAAGTTATCCCCGCATTTCATCCCCATACCTCCCTGAGAGCCAACGTGGGCGAAGATAACAGTATCAGGGTTGCCATTGCATACCTGATAAAAACGAAGCGTACAGGACTCATCACGGGCTGAATTTCGCACCTTCTTACTTCTTGCTAATGTCATTTATTCTGATACTCCAATGTTAGCCCTTGATGCTCATAGTGAACCTGAATCGAATCTCTAAAAGCGTTGTGCTGTTTTGTGGAAAATAACCGGGTAACCGGTAGGAAGTCCACCAGCCCCAATTGCTGTTCAATCTTCATCGACTCAAATTCACACTTGCTAAGTACAAACCGCGTCTTATCCCCATATTCCTCATCGGCCAGTAGGATAGGAAGCCCATGCTGCATTTTCGTAAGCTTGCGAACGTAATCAACACTCTCACCCATCCATGCTGCAATCTGCGGAATCCACACATGAACCTGAGCATTAGCATCTAGCGACCGCCTATCCTGGAAGCTTCCCGTTATCGGTGATGATGACTTGTCGAAGTGGTCATATATTTTACTAACCAAACTTGGCAAGTCATCGATACTTGATAGGGCGAATTTAGTCGCCATTACTTACCTCTGCATCTTCAATCCCTTCTCCAAGGCACTGAAGCGCGTAATCGCACGCCTCGTCCCTATCCATGCCGCAATCAACAATGCAGCAAATCATCTCTTCTAGTAGGTCTTTGCTTATTTCGAATTTCATATTACTTACCTCTCAACTGGTCAGAGTTTGCGTAAAATGTAGCAGCCGCAAATCCTCTTGGTGTTGCGCTACGGATGTTTTTAGTCTTTAGTGACTTGCCGCCTAATTTCTTGTGTTGGTCTGAATATCCTTTTTCAACATGGACAGGGTTTAGCTCTGGCCTAACAAACCCATTACCACACCAGATTCCGGTTTTCTTTGGGTAGGCATCGCGGGGCTTTATGTACTCTGGATAAATTGGATGAACATCATCTTTAGGTAGGTATCCGCCGTATTGCCAAGGGTCAAAGTAAAAGTCCGGCTTTCTCCACTTAGTACTAATTACGCTTACTGGATTTTCCAAAGCCCATTTGCATCCAATTTTTTCACCTAAATCGCGAACTAGGTAAACAAGAACCATGGCTTCATCTTGAAAGAATGGGTTTACATCAAACTTAGCTGGAAAGTGAGCGGCCCCGCTAACTGCAAGCTGTGTGCACTCTGGGAAGCCAAATACCATCTCAACATCAGTTCCGGTAATAGCTAGGATTTTATCAACGTCATCACAAGCAATATCACCTGTAATTTCAGTGCTAAACCACATCCCGACATTAAGTATGTTTTCGTGATCGCTTTTCGAAACGCCTAGAGGGTGTTGCCCGTCAAAGCAGTAACACAAGTAACCGGCATCAGCCCAAGGTTTTGCCATAATTCCTGTGTAGTCGAATAAAAATACAGCCTTCTTCATCATCATCACCTATATGTGTTAAAAGTTTACTTGCCAATCTTTGCGCTATGTTGAGCCAATCTAATCCACATTCTTGTTATATCCCTGCAATCATTACCTTTAATCTCGTAAAGCCTTTTCGGGTCGCACATTACAAGTCCGTTGTACCCTTGTTTTTTTAGGTCTGCGCGTCTCATTTCATTAATCACCTGCGCGTCATCTAAATTAACTTGTAGTTTTTCTATGGTTAGCATAAATAATCCTTAATTTTTATTGTTGCTCTGTAACGCTTGGCGTCCAGTGTTTATTATGTTCTGGCAGTGACTTAACGACGCCATTGTCTAGCCACATGTACGCAGGGTGAAACTTGGTTTCATGGTCTGCATATCTCGGGTCGTGACCGTAAACACCGAAGTATGTCCCGCCACCCTCACGGAACAATCTTAGTCCTATAAATGCTTGCATCTCATGGCGAATTCGAGACGTATCCAAGATGTCATATGATGTAGGTTCGCGATCTTTGCTGTTTTCGTTTAACTGGCAAAGTAGCACCACTGCAATGCCAAGGTCTGACGCTGTATTCTTTAGCATTCGAACATCATCACCCATGGCGTATGTCATTGGCTTCTTGCTGCAGTCATAGCTAATTCTGTGCGCGTGGTCGATAAATACAACTCGCAGCTTATTTCCATTGTTCTGCGCAAGCTGGCTTTGCTTTCTCATCTCGCTGCAGATGTACTGCATTGTCACATCCTTGCGGCCATCAATTGTAATTTTGCTTTTCTCTCTAAGCTCCTGCGCTGCAGTACCCCATTTAGCCATCCATTCATCATATTTATCTGGAAGGGCTTGGTGATAGTAAGCCTGTCGAACGTAAAAGTTAGCTGGTACGCCTGCTATTGCCGAAACGATTCCGTTAAACATACCTAGAGCTGGCATTTCAATGCTGAATATATGAGCCGACTCGCCTTCTCGAAGGTCGCAACGTGCTGCTATGGTGTT
>MDTG01095786.1_pt1 | contig 45463 bp, 43 predicted proteins | sample 811421 | NCBI WGS metagenome assembly MDTG01 (sample SAMN05326645, study PRJNA326480) | marine metagenome | isolation source: seawater | place: Pacific Ocean: South East | collected 2011 | reverse complement strand
TTTTTGAAAAAAAACTTCTAAAAATTTTTGCAAATGCTTTAAACAATTTAGATATTAAATTTGCATGGGTTGTAAATAGCGAAGATGGTTTAGATGAGATTTCACCTTATGCTAAAACAAATATTATTCAATTAAAAGATAAAAAAATTTCTGAAATTGTAATTGACCCAAAAGAATTAAATGTAAATACAGATAAATTTGAGAATCTTATTGGTGATGATGCAGAATTCAATGCAAGTAAAATAATTGACATATTTAAAGGCGAGGATAATGATTTTTCAAAAGCAGTATGTTTAAATGCTGCTGCAGGTTTAATTGTAAATGAAAATTATAAAAAATTTAACGATGCTTACAATTACGCAAGAGAGCATATTTTGTCAAATAAAGTAATTAAACATTTAGAAAAAATTCAAAATGGCTAAAAACGTTCTTGAAAAAATAATTCAAAAGAAAAAAGAAAGAATAGAAAGTTTAAAAAAAACTATTTCACTAGACAAGTTGATTGACTCAATAAATGCTAATAAGACTTTTAATAATTTTAAAGATAAAATTGAAAATAATATTAAACAAAATAAATTTTCAATTATCGCTGAAATTAAAAAAGCAAGCCCATCAGCAGGTATAATTATTAAAGACTATGATCCTGTTAAAATAGCTGACGTATATCTTAATAATAAAGTTACTTGTTTATCAGTTCTAACTGAGGAAGATTTTTTTTTAGGAAACCTTGAACATATAAGTAAGATTAAACAAAGTATAAATTTACCAATCCTCTGCAAAGATTTTTTTGTAGATAAATTTCAGATATCACTAGCAAAAAGCTACGGTGCAGACGCAATACTAATTATATTAGCTGGTATTAACGAAAATATCGCAAATGAATTATATGAGGAAGCTTCTAAATTAAATATGTCCATTATCGTTGAGGTACATACAGTTGAGGAAGCTAAACGAGCTCTTAAGTTTAAAAATGCTTTGATTGGAATTAATAACAGAAACTTGAAAACATTAAAAACTGATATAAATACAACTTTTGATATTCATGATGTTTTAATAAATCATACAGGGCCATTAATTTCAGAAAGTGGTATTAAGACAAAAGAAGAGCTGTTAGAGCTTTCTGATAAAACCTCAATTAAAACTTTTTTAATCGGTGAATCACTCCTAAAAAATTTGGATGATAATTCAATCTTTTCAGTTCTTTAGCAGAATAATCCTTTATTTACTTACTTTTTTTACTATTGTTAATTAAAGAGAACTTTTATAGAACATCATTTGTACGATATTTGTTCTTATGTTAACAAAAAAACAAAAAAACTTATTAATGTTTATCAACAAGAAGTTGAGAAGCTCCGGTGTATCTCCCTCTTATGAAGAGATGAAAGAGTCATTAAACTTAAAGTCAAAATCTGGAATTCATCGATTAATAAGTGCCTTAGAGGAAAGAGGCTTTATAAAAAGATTAGCACATAAGGCTAGAGCACTAGAAGTTGTTAAGCTACCTGAAACCGCTTCTGCAAATGATATTTATAACTCTTTTTCTCCTAGTGTAATAAAGGGTGGTTTAGATGAGGAAAGTGTGCAAAAAAATGAAATTCCAGTTCTTGGTAAAATAGCTGCAGGTACACCAATTGAAGCTATACAAAATGAGGTGTCGAGAGTTCCTTTGCCTAATAATATAGAAAAAAATGGAGAGTACTTCGGTTTAAAGGTACAAGGAGATTCGATGATTGAAGCGGGTATTAATGAAGGCGATACTGTAATTGTTAAAAAAACTGATACAGCAGAGAATGGAAAAATTGTTGTTGCTTTAATTGATGACCATGAAGCTATGCTTAAGAGAATAAGAAAAAAAGGCAAAACAATAGCTCTTGAGAGTGCAAATAAAAATTACGAAACTAAAATCTTTGGCCCGGATAGAGTAAGAGTTCAGGGTGTACTTGTATCTTTATATAGAAACTTTTAAAATAATAGTTTACTAATATTAAATGTCAAAAGTAGCAACTAGATTTGCTCCATCACCAACAGGACCGTTGCATATAGGAGGAGTTCGAACAGCTTTATTTAATTGGTTATATTCAAAAAATCAAAATGGTAATTTTTTTTTAAGAATTGAAGATACAGATAAAGAAAGATCTAAAGAGGAATATAAAAAACAAATTATAAATTCGCTAAAATGGATAGGTATAAATTTTGATGGAGAAGAGTATGTACAGTCTAAAAAAATAGATGATCATATTAAAATTGCCCACGAATTATTAAATAAAGGTATTGCTTATAAATGTTATTGTTCGCCTGAGGAAATTGAGGAACAAAAAAAAAGAGCTAAACAAAAAAAAATTCCTTATATTTATAATAGAAAATGGAGAGATAAAAAAGAAACTGATGCACCTAAAGATGTGAAACCAGTAATAAGATTCAAAAGTAAAATAGATGGAACTTCGAGATTAAAAGATTTGGTTCAAGGTGATATTAAAATTGAAAATAACAAAATCGAAGATTTTGTAATCCTAAGAAATGATGGTACGCCAACATATAATCTGTCAGCAACGGTCGATGACCATCAAATGAATATGACGCATATAATCAGAGGAGATGATCATAAGATAAATACTTTTAAACAAGTTCAAATTTACCAAGCCATGGAATGGAAACTACCTTTTTTTGCTCATATCCCATTAATACATACAATTGAGGGAAAAAAGCTATCCAAGCGAGATAAGGCTTCAACATTAGATGATTATTCTAAAATTGGTATTATGCCTGATGCGCTCAGAAATTATCTATTAAGATTAGGTTGGTCTTATAAAGACAAAGAAATATTTACATTAAATGAAAGTATAAAACATTTTAATCTTGAGGGTATTGGTAAATCTCCATCTAAACTAGATATGAGCAGAATTTTATCTATGAACGAACACTACATTAAGAATATAAATGAAAATGACTTATTTGACCAGCTAATAGAATACTGTAATGAATATAAGAGAGAAATAAAATCTGATAAGAAAGATAAAATAAAAAAATCATTATCTTTTTTAAAAAATAAGGCCAAAACATTAGAAGATATATTTAATAATGCTCAGTATATAATTGTTGAAGAAGTAATTTTTAATCAAGACGATATAAAATTAATTGATGAAAAAGCCAAAAAAGTTATTTCTGACTTTAGAGCTCAATTCGAAAAGATAAACAAGCCCAGTAGAGAGATTTTAGAACCAGTAGTAAATGGACTCATAAAGTCTCATGACACAAATTTTAAAGGTGTTGGTCAACCTTTAAGAATAGTATTAACAGGTTCAAAATTTGGACCTGGAATATATGATATTATCTTATCTTTAGGAAAAAAGGAGGTTCAAAAGAGATTAGATATCAAGATAGTTTGAAACAACGGCTGAAGCTTCAGCGGAAGAGGAAGTTTTAGACTTAATTTTATCTAATGTATAACTTATATCTTTAATTTGTTTTTTTATAAGGTCAGGGTTTTTTAAAAAATAAACTACAGACCTAAAAATTTCTTTTGAGTTACATTCATTTTGAATTAATTCTGGTATTACTTCCTTTTGATTAATAATATTGATTATGTTGGCGAATTTTACTTTTACTAAAAATTTTACAATCAAAAAATTTATAAAATTCATTTTATAGATAATAATTGATGGAATTTTTAAATTACAAATCTCTAAAGAAACGGTTCCAGATTTAGCTACTGCGAATATAGATTTAGACAATATTTGAAATTTAATATTTTCATCTGATACAACATCGGCATTACTAAAATTATTTTTTTTTAATTCATCTTTTATAAAATTTTTATTTTGATAGGTGGAATGAAAAATAAAATAATATTGATTGTAATTTTCATTCATCAATTTTATAAAATCTAATAGTATTGGTAATAAAATATTTATTTCTGATGTACGGCTTCCAGCAAATAAAGATATTATTTTTTTATCGTTTTTTATTAAATTAGACAAATCGGTCCCAGTTTTTTTTTTATTTTCGAGTAATGGATGGCCCACAAAAGTATTTTTTATATTTTCTTTATCAAAGTATTCTTTTTCAAAGTTAAATAGTAGGAGTATGTGATCTAAAAACTTTTTAAATTTTTTAACCCTTCCTTCTCTCCATACCCATATCTGAGGAGCAACATAGTGTATAGTTTTTATTTTAGAATTTATTTTTTTAACTTTTTCAACTACTCTTAAGGTAAAATCTGGGCTATCAACACTAAGTAAGATATCAGGATTGTATTCAATTATTTTTTTAACAGTTTCATCAATTTTTTTTTTAATTTTAAATATATTTAAAATAACACTGGTAAACCCAATATAAGTTATTTCTCTTATGTCATATATTGATTTAACTCCAATTGAATTCAAATATGATCCACCAACACTCAAATATTCTGTGTCACGACGATTTTGTTTAAGTTTAGCAACCACTAATGATGCTAACTTATCTCCTGAGGGCTCGCCAGTTAATATGAATATCTTTTTCATTTTACAGTGATAAACATATTATTTTTGTTAGCAAAATTGACACATTTTTTTTTGTCTAAAAAAACATGTTGTTTACTCTTTACTACTATACCCTTTAATCCAGCGGCTTTACTTTGTTTAAAAGTTTTTAACCCAATAGTAGGAAGGTCAATTCTAATATCTTGTTTTTTTTTTGGAAACTTTACTAATACACCGTGGTTTCTAAATTTTTTACTTATGCTTTTTTTTAACATTTTTTTAGTACCACCCTTTCCTTCTATTGAAATAATATTGTTATTTCTTACAACTACACCTTGACTGAAGTTATATTGTTTTAAATTGTTCAATGTTTTTATAGCCTTTTTAATATCTAATTTATCCTGTTTATTAGCTTTAATTTTTGTGTAGGTGCCCTTTTTAAATGTCAGCTCAGGATTATACTTTATTGAATTTTCAGTTTTAATTTTATTTTGATTTAATATTTTTATAATTTCTTTAAGTATTGCTGCATCACCGATTTTCGATGCCTTAATGACTCTTGGCATATAATAAATTCCTTTTATATCTAATTTCAATCTAGAAAAGTTTGGTTTATTTACTTTCCCGGCAAATAAAACCTTTGAACATTTATTTTCTTTTAAAATATTTATAATTTTACCAAATTGACCTATTGAAACTGAATAGGAATTTTTGTTTTTTTTAAATTTCTTAGATTTTGATAAATCCAAAATTATATATTCTATTTTATTTTTTTTTATATTATCTAAAATTTTTATTGGGAAATCATTATCGCCAAAAATAAGACCTATCATACATTTTTTTCAATGTAATTAAAATTTATGACAACTCTTCTGTCTTTATCAGTGCACGAAACACCGCAATGTAATGTATCTCCATCAAAAATTACAACTCTATTTTCTTTACTATAAATCCTTTCACCATCTTTAAATAAAGTAGAACCATTATTTGTATTACAATAAAAGACAGCAGTTTTGAATTTTTCACCACCGACTCTTTTTACGTCCGTATGCATATCTGACTCTTCGTTAGAATTTCTTTTAAAAGTAATATTAGCTTTTATCCTGATAACTTTTCCTATATTTAGTTTCTTAATAAAAGGGTCTAATATAGTTAAAAACTGAGATTGCGGTTTACCGGATAAAAAGAAATTATGACATAATTGAAAATGTCCGTCATTCTCATGTACTTTTCCTGTCAAAAAGTACCACGGGAATTCGATTCCTAGTAACTTATCTTTAATCATTATAAAATCTTTTTCGTTTAATAAATCGTCAATTACTTTCATATTATTTTTTTGGTTTTGCTATCGATCTTTTTTTGTCTTTATTAATAAAACTTATTACATCTCGAATTAGAAGATTGTTTTTATATTTTTTTGAAACTATATGTATGTTTTTATTAATATTTGAGTTTATAAAAAGTTCTTTATATGCTTTTGACAACTCTATAATATCTTTTTTATCAAATTTGGCTCTTCTTAGACCAATTAAATTTAATCCTTTTAGATAATTCCTATTTCCTACAGAAAGACTATAAGGTATTACATCATTTACTACTCCTGTCATTCCTCCAATCATAGCGAATTTTCCAATTCTTGTAAATTGTTGAACCGCAGAATTTCCACCTATTATTACATTATCATTAATTTCCACATGACCAGCTAAAGGAACATTATTTGCTATAATAACATTATTTCCTATTCTACAATCGTGTGCAATGTGAGATCCGATCATCAATAAACAATTATCTCCAATTACTGTTACACCTCCACCTTCTAAAGTGCCTGGATTAATAGTCACATATTCTCTTATTTTATTTTTTTTTCCAATTATTATTTTTGTATTTTCACCTTTATATTTTAAGTCTTGTGGATCGTTACCTATTGCCGCGAAAGGGTATATTATATTTTCATCTCCTATTTTTGTATCGCCAGTTAAAACAACATTAGAGTGAATAGTGACATTGCTGCCTATTTCCACTTTACCTCCAATAATTGTATTAGCACCTATTTTAGTTGAAGATGGTACTTTTGCGTTAGAATTAATGATTGCAGTTTTATGTATCATTTACTTTCTTTAATGAATTTTTTTAAATCTTTTGCTGGATAACCCATCACTCTTGAATTGTCCTTTATATTTTTTATGACCCCACTCCCACCAGCAATTTGAACGTTATTACCAATGTTAAGGTGACCAGATATTCCTGATTGACCCCCAATCATGACATTATTTCCTATTGTTGTGCTTCCAGCAAATCCAACCTGTCCAGCAATTATACAGTTATCTCCAATTTTAACATTATGAGCTATATGAATTTGATTATCTAAATATGTATTTTTTCCTATAACCGTGTTTGAAAGTGAACCTCTATCTATAATCGATGAACAACCTATTTCAGAATATTCGTTTATTAAAACAATGCCTATTTGAGGGTAACGTATATTTTTGCTATTATTAGGAAAAAAACCAAACCCTTTTTTACCAATAACACACCCATCAAGAATATGAACATTATTTTTGATAATAGAATTTCTTATGATTACATTAGACCCAATTTTACAATTTTCACCTATACATACGTTCTTTTCAATTATTGTGTTGTGGCCAATTAAGCAATTTTTACCAATTTTTACATTTTTGCCTACAAGAACATTTTTACCAAATTTAACATTTTTATGAAGATTTGAATCTTTAATATCTATGACTGTTTCGTCAAAAGTATCTGAGGTAGACTCTGGATAAAAAATTTCAGTAATTTTTGATAAAAGCAATAAAACATTTTTAGTAACTATTGGAGTACACCCTGATGGCAAAATATCTTTTAGAATTTGTGTTGTTATACAGTATGAAGCTTTAGTTTTTTTTGCATGATCAGAATATTTTCTAGAATGAAAAAATGTGATATCTTTGTTTGTTGCATTTAATATATCTTTAACATCAAATACTTCTTTATCATTACTTAATAGCTTTATATTTGTTTTTACTAATAAACTATTTATTTTATGTGGTCCTGAGTTTTTAAAAAAAGGATTTGCCATCAAAAGTCTAATATCAAAACTTTTAAGATAAAAATATCAAGATTTATTTCTAATTATTTCCTATCAACTATAGTAGCAGACCACACTGCGTCAGCCATTTTTTTGCCTTCAACGAAGGCTTCACCCTTATACTTCCAAACTTTACCATGAGATCTAACCGCTTCTATATTCAATTCTAATTTACAATTAGGCACTACAGGATTTCTAAATCTCGCTTTTTCAACACTCATTAAAAAAACTAACTTATTCTCGTAAGTTGATTTATCTATCCCATGCGCAGTGAGAGCGGCTGCTGCTTGACCAAAAGCTTCAACAATAAAAACACCTGGCATAACAGGTTGACCAGGAAAATGTCCATTTACAAAAAAACTGTCGTCACTTACATTAACAATAGCTGTGGCAGATGATAATTTTTTAATATTAATTAATTTATCTAAAAGTAACATTGGTTCTCGGTGCGGTAATAAATTCTCAATATCCTTTTTATTAAGATCTGTAGACATTTAATCTAATTTAATTTTTTTAATTTTTTTGTCAGCTATAACAAGAATTTCATCTGTAATTTCCATCTCTTTTTTTCCTATAACAATATTTTTTTTTTGCAATACCAAGTTAATCGAATTTTCTTTGGCGAAATTCTCTAATATTGGCGTCAGTTCTAAAACTAATTTATTTGTCGCATTTATCCTTTTTTTATTTAATTCGTTTCTTGCTTTAAGTTGATCTTTTTGAAAATTATTTATTTCAATTCTCAAATTTCTTAATTCTTTTTGAAAATCTTCAGCGCTTAAAATATTTTTTTGTGATATTAGTTTTTTTTCTTTATTTTTAATCAACTCATTTATTTTTTTAAATTTTTCAATATTAGATTTATTCTCCCTATCGAGTTGTAACTTAATATTTTTACCTACTAAAGACTGTTCCATAATTCTATCTACGTTTAAATATGCTATTTTTGGTACTTCTGAATATGAGGTTAATGTCACTAATAAAAAAGTAGTTAGTAATAATAATTTTTTCAACATTAAAAGGTTGTGCCTATGTTAAACTGGAAACTTTCAAATTCGTCTGTATCTTTTTTTTGAATTGGATGAGAAAAACTCGTTGTGAGTGGGCCTATTGGTGTCCACCACTCTACACCAAGACCTGTTGATACTCTAAGAAAATTTGAGTCGTCAAAATCTGAGGCTCTATAATCAGAACCCCATACATTTCCAAAATCTAAGAAATAGTTAAATTCAAAATTTTGCAAATCTGGCGCAATATTGGGTATTTCTTGGGTTAAACTCAATGCAGCTGCATAATTTCCACCTACATGGTCAGTACCAAGTGTTGTTTCCTCAACTGGACCTACACGATTTGGATTGAAACCTCTTAATCTGTTTCTAGGAATACCTAATCTTTCTGATACTCTTACATCATCCGAAAGTCCAGTTGCATTTCTTAAATATAAACCGATACTACTTGTGGTATCGTCAAATGTTAAATAATGATCATAACTGAAACCACTTATTAAAGTATTACTCTCGGAAATAACTGGAATTGTTTGATTAAATCTACTTATATATCCATCGGTTGTTTGAAATACTTGGTTTCTTTGATCGTAATCAAATATATAACCGATTGTTGTTGTAAAATAATTACCCTCTTGTTTTTTTATAGACGAGCTAGCAGTTGAATTTGTAGTTAATTCCTCAAAATTAGTTTTGAAAGATGGTGCAAAATAGAGATCATCATATTGTTCAAACCTTGTTCCAAAACTGAGACCCATCTCAGTCGATTGATATCCAGAGTCTGCCATTTTATCAGTATCAACTGCGAATAAACTTGTATACAGAGATTTTTCTGTATAATTAAAATTTGGATTGTTGACAGTAAACTCTCCTTTAAATCTTTCAGGGCTCAATTGTGCTGTAGTTGTTAGTCCGACCCCACGACCCATAAAGTTTTTTTCTGATATAGTAAAACCAACAGTACCACCATCATTTCCTACTCCAGCGGTAGCCATAATTTCACCTGTTGGCTGCTCCTGGACAGTTATATTTATATCTTTTTTTTCTGAGCCTTCAGCAGTAGTTACCTCAGATTTTACCTCTTTAAATATCCTTAATGACTTAATATTGTTTATAGATTTGGAATGTAATAATTTATTAAATGGATCGCCCTCATCAACCTCAAGCTGGTTTCTTATTACTTTCTCTTCAGTGACATTATTTCCAAATATATTAATATTATTGACGTAAAACTTTTCACTTTCTATAATAGAAAATATTAAGTTTAATTTATTTTTATCTAATTCTTCTGTTTCAATCGTAGCATCAATAAAATCATATAATCTTGCAACTGAAATTTTATCAATTTCCTTTACAACTTTGTTAATTGAATTTATTGAATATCTCTCATTTTTAAGCTTATTTATCCTTTTTTCAACCTCCTTAAAGTCTTTTCTTTTATAATCCAATGGTAATTCCAGCTTAGCATCATTTATGATAAATCTTTTACCCGAATTTATGTTATAAATTAATTCAAAGGAATTATTTTCAAAAATTGCTGATGAGCTTTGAATATTTACATTATAAAAACCCTTGTTAAGATAGTAATTTTTTAACAATCTTTCATCTAAACTAATTCTATTAACATCAAGATATTTTTTATTACTGACAAACTTCCAAAATTTACTTTCTTCGCTAACTATCACATTTCTTAACTTTCTATCTTTGAAAAATTTATCTCCAGCAAATGTAATTTTTTTTATTATTGCTTTTTCACCCATATCAATTTCATAAATTAAATCTACAGTATCATTATTATTTTGCCTAATTTTCACATCAATTTCTGCAAAATAGTAACCAATTCTACTTAAAGAGTTTTTTAATCTAATTAAATCTTGTTCAGCTAAATATTCATCAAATGGACTTTTGTCTTTCATGTTTAGAGATTTTAGTATTTTTTGTTTATTTTCTTTAGACTTAACACCATTTATTATTACAGACTGAATTATTTTTTTTTCTACTACTTTGATTATCAAAATATTGTTGTCTATGTTAAGTTTTATGTCAGAAAAAAAACTTGAATTATATAAATCTTTCAATACTTGGTTTAACATTTGACTATCATAATCTTCACCAAGTTTAATGTTACCAAAAGATATAATGCTTTCTTTTGTTACTCTTTTGTTATTCTCAACCTTAACATCATTAATGATATCAGCTTTTAGTGTGTTAAAGGCTAAATTAAATATTATTAAAAATGCTAAAAAGATTTTCATTTCAATGTGATATTACACTTAAAGTTTTTGTTTTCAATCTTACAAAATTGTTTAATTTTTGTATTTGCTTTAAATTATTAAGTTTTTTGTACTTAAAATTGGAAAAGGTATTTGAGTCAATTAATGTATTTAATTTTGATGCTATTTCATCAAATTTAATTTTATTATTTAAAAATAAATTTACTAATTCGTCGTTAATAGTAACCAATAAAGTTTCAAACATAGTGTCGTTTTTAGGAACTTTTTTAATAAGTCTAGCTAGTGGAAATTTTTTTAAATCAACCTCTGTAAAATTTAAATTATTTAAAATTTCTATATTAATTTTTTTTGTCTTAATAAATTTTGAAGTATTTACATAAAGAGAATTAAATATCGGTATTTTCATATCAGTATCGTGAGCTACTATTTTAATTAATCCATTTTTGAACTTAATTATAGTATGCACATATGATTTTGGGTGAATTAAAATTTTAAATTTTTTAAGTTCTATATTAAAAATTTTTTTAGCTTCAATAATTTCAAAAACTTTATTCATTAGTGTAGCAGAGTCTATTGATATTTTTTGACCCATTTTCCAATTTGGATGATTGGCAGCTGTTTTGGGAGTTTTTTTTTTTTTATTATTAAGAAATGGACCGCCAGATGCTGTTAATATTACCTGGTCTATATTTTTGGTATCGATATCTTTAATTACAGACCATATTGAATAATGTTCGGAGTCTATGGGGATAAATTCTACACAGTTTTTTTTGATTTCTTTTTTAATTAATTTCCATCCACAAATAATCGATTCTTTATTTGCAATAGCAATAACTTTTGTATGTTTTATAATATTTAATGTTGGTTTAAGTCCATCAAAACCGGATATTGCGCTCATAGTATAGTCTACTTTTGTTTTTAAAATTTTTTCTAAGTTATCGAAATTATTTCTAATATTTATATTTTTAAATTTTTTTTTAATGTAAAGATAACTTTTGTAATTAGAAATAATTACGTTTTTTACCCTAAATTCTTTAATTTGTTTAGATATTAATTTAATGTTTTTGTTAGTTGATAATAAAACAACTTTAAAATTCTTTTTATCTTTTCTAATTATTTCTAAAGTTTTTTTTCCTATAGATCCAGTTGAACCTAAAATTGAAATTCTTTTTTTCATTATAAAATCAAGTATAGAATTGGTAAAACAAAAATTAAACCATCAATTCTATCTAATAACCCTCCATGTCCAGGTATTATATTTCCAGTATCTTTTACTTTATTAAATCTTTTAAAATATGAAATTGTTAAGTCACCTACTTGACTCAAAAATGAAATTAATAAGATTAGTAAAATTAGTGATAACCTATGGTTGTTTAAATCAAATAAATCTAAAATATAAATTTCACCGAAATATTCCAAAAATATTAGACCAAATATTAAGGATAATAAGAAACTACCAATTACACCAGCATAAGTTTTGTTTGGGCTTAATTTTGTTAATTTGGGTCCATTTAATATTTTACCAAAGATATATCCACCAATATCACTAGATATGCAAATTAATAAAACAAAAAGAAAATTTATTAGACCAAGATTATTTCTAAATAAAAATGTTAGATAAAATGAAAAAAATATAAATAAAATTCCTAATATTATAGGAATAAAATTATTTTTATTCATAGTATACCACTCATAAATTGTAATGAATAATGCAATACTTAAAAAAAATATGAAGTAATCAGCACCTTTAATAATAAAAAATAAAGATAATGGTATTAGAAAGATTGAGCTAATAATTCTTTTTTTTAAATTACTGTTCATTAAACTTTACCAAAATTTCTTTTTATATTTTTAAATTTATTTATTATCTTATTAAAGTCATTTGAATTAAAATCGGGCCATAATTTTTTTTCAAAAAAAATTTCTGAATAAGCTATTTGCCATAATAAAAAATTGCTCAATCTTTGCGTATTGCCTGTCCTAATTAGAAGATCTGGGTCTGGTATATGACTAGTATATAAATTCTTATCAATATCTTCGGTTGAAATTTTGTTTTTAGATTTTAATTTGTTGAAAACATGTAAAAGTTCATTTTTTGATCCGTAATTAAGTGCCAGATTTATATGAAGTTTGGTGTTTCTTTTAGTTTTATTTTCTGCTTTATCGAGTAAAAAATTAAGTTTTTTCGAAAAAATTTTTTGGCCTATAATTTTAATTTTAATTTTTTCAGAATGTAATTTATCTAATTTATCTATTAAATAAGCTTCGAGTAATTTAAAAAGAAAATTCCTTTCTTTCTCAGGTCTTTTCCAGTTCTCTGTTGAAAATGCAAATAATGTTAAAAATTTTATTTTTTTTTTTATAGACTCTTTAATAACCATCTCGACGGTTTTAATACCTTCCCTATGACCGAAGTTTCTTGATTTACCCTTTTTTAATCCCCAGCGACCATTACCATCCATGATGATGGCGACATGTTTAATGTGGTTCATATAGTCATTATTTCTTTTTCTTTAATGGTAACTTTTTCATCTATAATTTTTATATGTTTGTCTGTTATTAATTGTATTTCTTTTTCATTCTTTTTTTCGACGTCTTCTGAGATATCATTATTTTTAAGTAGTTTTTTTAGTTCATCATTGGCTTCTCTTCTTATGTTTCTAATAGAAATTTTATTTTTTTCACCCATTGATTTAATCATTTTTTTTATTTCGTTTCGTCTTTCTTCACTTAAGTTTGGTATTGGCAATCTTATTAGTTGCCCATCTATTTGAGGGTTTAAACCTAATTCAGATTTTTTTATCGCAGAGTCGATTAAATTAACGTTATTAAGATCCCAAACCTGAATATTTATCATACGAGGGTCTGGAGTCGTTATAGAACCAAGTTGATTAATCGGCATTTTTTGGCCATACACATCAACTTTAATAAGATCAAGCATGCTGGAATTAGCTCTTCCTGTTCTTAATGACCCTAGTTCTTTTTGAAAAACCTCAATAGTTTTTAACATTTTCTGATTGAAACTTTTAACATCAAACATCTAATCACCTATTTTTAGTCTAATAAATTCTTTTATTTTAATATTTGAAACTTTTAAATCAGTCATAACATCCTTTACTTTTTTTTTGGGTTCCATAACCCAGTCTTGATCTAATAATGAATTTTCTTCTTTGAATTTTTTAATTTTACCAATACTAATTTTTTTTATTATATCTTTAGACTTACCAGAATTTTTTAGTTCTTCGGCTATTAATATTTCCTCTTTTTTTAAAATTCCTTCCTCTATGTCATTTTCTGTAACTGCAATAGGATTAGATGCTGCTATATGCATTGACAATTGCTTTCCAAATATCTCGAGAGCTTCTGTGCTTTCATTACTATCTATTGAAACAATTACGCCAAGTTTTGAAACATTATCTTTAACGACTGTGTGATGATACTTATAAAGATTTGAATTTTTGTTTTCTATTGTTTTGGATCTACCAATTGTTATTTTTTCTCCTACAGTTGAGATGAGATTTACAATATTTTCTTCAACAGTTTGATTATTTTTCATGCTTAGTTTCATTAATTTATCTAGATTAGATTTTACAGAATTATTTAGTTCACTTAATTCTTTGACAAACTTTATAAAATCGTCGTTTTTCCCAACAAAGTCTGTTTCACAATTTATTTCTATGATTGAGTATTGTTTCTTGTCACCAGAAATTGCTATAAGACCCTCATTTGCTTCTCTGCTCATTTTTTTTGATGCTTTTGAAATACCTTTGACTCTCAATATTTCAACAGCTTTTTCAACATCACCTGATGACTCTTTTAAAGCTGCGCTACAATCTTTAAAACCAGCGTTTGTTAAATTTCTTAATTTTTTAATATTTTCGATATCACTCATTTTGAAGAGTATTAATTAATCTTTTTTTTTTTATCTTCAGGCTGGGTTGCTTTGACGTTGCTGGCAACTTTGATTTCTTCCTTGGATGGTATATTTTTCTTAGCATTGTCAATAGTTTCTTTAATTAAGCTACAGTATAAATCAATAGATCTTCTAGCATCATCATTGCCTGGTATTGGAAAGTCAATTCCCTCCGGATCTGAATTAGTGTCAAGAATTGCAATAATTGGTATATTTAATTTAATAGATTCTTTTATAGCTAAAGACTCATAATTTGTATCTATTATGAATACAAGTTCTGGTATTTTTCTCATATCGGAAATACCTCCAAGGGATCTTTGTAATTTATCCCTTTGTATACCCATTTTTAAAAGCTCCTTTTTAGTAAAACCTCTATTTTCAGATTTGAGATCTGAATTTAATTTTTGAAGTTTCTTAATAGAATTAGAAATAGTCCCCCAATTTGTTAACATACCGCCTAACCATCTATAGTTTACGAAATATTGTCCTGTAGAGTTTGCTAATTCAGCTATAGACTCTGACGCTTGTTTTTTTGTTGATATGAAGAGTATTTTTCCATTATTAATTATTGTTTCATAAATTTTTTCTAATGCTTTATGTGTTAATTCTAATGTTTGTGTTAGATCAATTATATGTACAGAGTCCCTTTTTCCAAAAATATATTTTTTCATTTTTGGGTTCCATCTTAAAGTTTTATGGCCAAGGTGAACACCTGCCTCAAGTAATTGTTGAATAGATAAGTTTGGTATCTTCATAATTTTTCCGGTTATTCCACCACAGTACTTCCAATTAAGGACCGGAGGTTCAAAACCAATTACTGTGTGCGTTTTAATTAGCTAATATCTATTTACTTTGTATTGTAAATTCAAGTAAAATTTTAAGAAATTGAAGTTAAAATTCCTTGATTTTTTATGGAATTAATAACATTTTTATCCACAAATCGTTTATTTTTTAGTTTAAGACACAATTTTTTATTGTTTTCTAAAACTTCAATATTTACCTCAACATTGCCTTCTGATTTTAAAATATCGGATATTAAACTCAACTTTTTAATACCTTTAATAGTAATTTTTATATTATTAATTGGTTTATTTAAAATATCATCTAAAAGAATAATTTTTTTTATATTTAATCTTAATGAGTTATCATTTTCTCTAGTATTTTTTATTAAACTAATGATCACAGAATTTCCTTCTTTGATTTTATCTCTATTTAATTCAAATAAATCTGAAAAAATAAATATTTCAAATACCCCACTAAGATCTGAAAATTTAACAATTGCGTACGAAGTACCTTTTTGTGTCTTTTTAACTTGTATTTTTAAAATTGTTGCAGCTAGTGAACATTCTTGTAAAGAACTATTATTAATATATTCTATGTAATTAGATAAATTATAATCTTTGAACAAACTTTTATATTGGTTCAACGGGTGATCAGAAATATAAAAACCTAACGTTTCAAACTCTTTTAACATTTTTTCTTGAAAAGACCATTCATCTTTTGTTTCAATGATATTATAATCTTTATCAATTAATTGGTCATTGAATAAATCAATTTGGTTTTGTGTTTTATTCTCAAAAATATTTTTTGATTTTATTATTAAAGTGGGTATGGATTCATAAAATGATTTTCTATTTATAGTAATTTGATCAAACACGCCAGCTTTACAAAGACCTTCAAGTTGTAATTTATTTAAATCTTTTGGATTGACACGATTTAACATATCGTTAACAGATTTAAACTTCCCATTTTTTTCTCTTTCTTTAACAATATTACCTATCGCTTCAAAACCAACATTTTTAATTGCTCCAAGAGCGTAGTAAAAATTTTTACCATCTGAATGAAAATCAGAAAATGATGAATTAATGTCTGGCGAAACAATATTTATATTAAGTCTTTTTAATTCATCATAAAATTCACTCAACTTTTTTTGATTAGAAAGCTCCATTGTCATTGAGGCAGCAAAAAACTCTTGCGTATAGTGTGCTTTTAAAAACGCAGTTTGATAAGCTATAATTGCATATGCAGCTGCATGACTTTTATTAAAACCATACTCTGCAAACGGTTCAATTTTTAAAAATATTCCTGCAGCAACATCTTTGCTAATTCCATTTTCAAATGCCCCTTCTATAAATCTGTTTTTTTGTTTTTCTAATTCTGCTCTTTTTTTTTTCCCCATTGCTCTTCTTAACAGATCAGCCTCACCAGCAGAAAATCCAGATAATACTTGAGCTATTTCCATAACCTGTTCTTGATAAATTATAACTCCATAAGTAGGTTTTAGTATTTTTTCCAATTTGGGGTGCAGGTAGTCTGGTTCTCTTTTTCCGTTTTTACAATCATTATAAATAGGGATATTGCTCATTGGTCCAGGCCTATATAATGCTACTAATGCAATTATATCTTCCAATCTGTTTGGTTTCATTTGAAACAATGCATCTTTCATGCCAGAGCTCTCAAGCTGAAATAAACCTACTGTGTTGCCAGAAGTTAATAGATCATATACTTTTTTATCGTTAAATTTAATGTTTTGAATGTTAAAATTTTTATCTTTATTATTTATAAGTTTTTGTGTTTTGCTTATTACAGTTAATGTTTTTAAACCAAGAAAATCAAATTTAATTAAACCTGCACTTTCAGCAGAGTACATATCAAATTGTGTTGAAGGCAGTAATAAATCAGATGATGGATCTTTATATAAAGGAATACTCTTCTCTAATTTTTTATCGGCTATAACGACACCAGCAGCATGTGTTGCGAAGTTTCTGTTTAAGCCCTCTAATTTTAAAGACAAATTAATTAGCCGATCAACTTTTTTATCTTCTTTTATTAAATTTTGAAGTCTTGGCTCTGAATTGATACACTCACTTAAATTCATAGGTCTAGATGGATCAAATGGTATCATTTTACAAATACTATCAACAAAGCCGTAAGGTAATCCCAAAACTCTTCCAACATCTCTAATGACCATCCTTGCTTTAAGTTTTCCAAAAGTGATAATATGTGCAACTGAGCCAGAATATTTTTTATAAAGGTATTCAAATACCAAATCTCGTTTTTCTTCACAAAAATCAATATCAAAGTCCGGCATTGAAACACGATCAGGATTTAAAAATCTTTCAAAAATAAGGTTAAATTTTATAGGGTCTACGTCTGTTATAGATAAGCACCAAGCTACCAAAGATCCTGCTCCTGACCCTCTGCCTGGACCTACAGGAATACCATTATTTTTGGCCCACTTGATATAATCAGATACAATCAAAAAATAACTGGAATAATTCATTTCGTTAATAATTTTGATTTCGTGCTCTAATCTATCCTTGTACTTTTGGTAATTTGTTTCTGTTGTATCAATTAAGCTATTTTTAAATTTTATTATTAATCCTTTCTCGGCTTCTAATTTTAAAATATCTTTAGCTGAAAGTTTGTTTTCTGATTGAATATTAGGTAACATAGGTTTTGATTGCAAAGGTCTAAAACTACATCTTTTTGGGAGGTTAAAATTGTTTTCGAGCGCCTCTGGTATATCGATGAATAGCTTTAACATTTCATCATCATTTTTAAAATAATGACTATCTGAAAGTTTTATTCTATTTTTGTCATTAATATATTGTTTTGAACCTATGCACATTAAAGCATCATGAGCTTCCGATAAGTCTTGATTTAAATAATAAACTTCATGTGAAGCAATAATTGGTATATTAAGTTTATCGGATAAATTTAAATTAATTTTCTCTAATTTTTTTTCGTCTTTATCACCGTGTCTTTGTATTTCAATATAGAAGTTATCTTGAAAAACTTCAGCTAACTTTAGGTAGATACGCCTTATATTATCAGTGTCTCCATTCAAAAATAAAGTGCCAATAATACTATTTAAGCTACCTAGTGTAACAATTATATCCTCTGAATTTTCAAGAAGATCTTCAAAATTACACAACGGTTCATCAAAATTTTTAAATTTTAAATATGAATTTGAGGATAATTTTACAATATTTTTATAGCCCTTCTCACTTTTAGCTATTATAGGTATTGAACCGATTACGTTTTTATATTTAAATTTTATTTGTGTGCCAATAATTGGTTGTGTTTTTGACTTTGAAACACTTTCTGAAAATTGAAGTGCGCCACATAAATTAGAAGTATCTGATATTCCAACTGATTTTATCTTATTTGTCTTACAGAATTTTTCCAAATCTTCTATTTTAACAGCGCCTTCGCAAATTGAGTATTGTGTATGAATTTTATAATGATTAAATGATCGTTTACAGTATGCCATTAATGGTATTTATTTTACCATTAATTAGTCTCAATTTACAGTCTGACATATTTGCAAAATATCTATTATGAGTTGCAAAGATAACAATTCGGTTTTTGTTTTTTAAGCTAAATAGTAGTTTAAAAATTTCTTTAGCATTTTTTTGGTCAAGACTGCCCGTTGGTTCATCAGCCAATATTATATTTGGGGAATTTATTAATGCACGAGAAATTGCAATTTTTTGTGACTCACCTCCAGATAATTGTGAAGGGTAATGATTTAATCTGCTCTCTAGTCCAACCTTTTTAATTATATTATTAGCCTCTTTAAGAGCATCCAATCTATTATTATTTATTGTTAATCTTGCTATATAAACGTTTTCTAATGCTGTAAAGTCAGAAAGTAAATTTTTTTCTTGGTAAATTATCCCAATATTTTTTCTTCTAAAAGAATCTTTTTCCTGAATGTTGTTTTGATCAATGTTTTTACCATTTATTTTAATTATGCCACCCGAAGGTTTATCTATTAAAGATAAAAGATTCAACAAAGTTGACTTTCCTGATCCAGATGGGCCTGATAATGAATATATTTTTCCAGCACTAAATTTAAAGTTTAAACTTTTTAAAACGCTTATATTTTTGTTCAAAAAATATGTTTTAGATATATTTTTAAGTTCTAACATATTACTCATATTTTAGTGACTTTATCGTATCCAATTTAGAAGCTTTTATTGCAGGAAAAATAGAAACTAGGCAAGTTGAAATGATTGAGCAAACTGAAATTAATAAAATAGAATTTATATCAATTTGGTAAGGCATTTCACTTAAAAAATATATTTCCTCTGGGAATAGACTAATGTCAAAAAGATTACTTATAATTTGTCTAATATTTTCAATGTAAACAGAAAAAATTACTCCTAAAAAAACACCAAAGGAAGTAGCTGTCAATCCTATTACAAAGCCTATCATAAAAAAAATCTTTAGTATTGAGTGGCTCTCAACACCAATAGATTTTAAGATTGCAATATCACGAGTTTTATTTTTTACGAGAATTGTCAGTCCAGAAATTATATTAAAAGCAGCAACGATAATTATTAATGACAATATAATAAACATAACGTTTCTCTCAACTTTTAATGCTGCAAACAAAGGTTTATTTAAATCCGACCAGGTAAATACAAATTTATCTTTATAAATATCTTGAATTTTTTTTTTTAGATTCTCTATGTTTGAAGGATCATCAAAATATATTTCTAAAACTCTTTCATTATTATTTAGATTGAGAATATTTTCTAAATCTTTAAGATTTATAAAAACTATATTTTGGTCAAAGTCCGAAAAACCACTTTCAAAAAGCGAAGAAATTATAAATTTTTTTTGATTTGGTAATGCGCCCACCAGAGTATTCAATGATGATGGAAAAATAATTGTCAAATTATCGTTTAATTTTAAATTTAAATCTGCAGCCATACTTTGGCTTATAGAAATATTATTCTTCTTAAGACTTTTTTCACCCACAAAATTATCTTTTTTGATAATTTCAAGTTTTTTAAAATCATTTTTTAAATAACCTCTTAATAAAATTCCTTTTGATCTTTTATTCTTTATAATAACACCCTCTCCGTTGTTACTAAATATTTTAAAAGAGATATTTTTGTTTATACTTTTTTTGTTTAATTTTTTTTCATCAATAAATGTTCCATATGATTGGATAACAGCATGAGCATTAAAACCATTAATTTTTTTAATAAGGTCAGCCCTAAAACCATTCATAACAGACATAACTATTATTAAAACCGCTACACCTAGACTTATGCCAATAAATGAAAAAATAGTTATAATATTTAGAAATCCGTCTTTTTTTCTAGTTTTAAGATATCTTAGTGTTATTTCTTTTTCTAATTTTGAAATCAATTTATTTTTTTGAGTTTATTATTTTTATAGTTTCCTCAATTGATACCATTTTAATTTCTTGTCCTATTTCCCTAAATTCAACTAAGTTTTCATTTGATTTTTTTCCTATCATGATTTGAAAGGGTACGCCTATTAAGTCAAATTTCTTCATTTTTGATGAAAAATTATCTTCAGTATCATCTACAATTGTGTCAATATTTTTATTGTTTAATAAATTTTCTAAATTAATAGCCCTTTCTAGGTGGCTTTTATCATTTTTGCTCACCATTGGTATAATTGCACAGTCATAAGGTGATACGCTTAAAGGCCACTTCATAGTCTCTTTTTTTTCATCATAATTGACTTCTATTAAGGCTCCCACCAATCTTGACACTCCAATGCCATATGAACCCATCTTAACAAATATTTTTTTTCCGTTATAATCTACAGATGCATTCATGGGTTTTGAATATTTATCTCCAAAATAAAATATGTGGCCAACCTCGATCCCTTTTGTTTGAATTTGGTTTTTTTCCTTTACCTTTTTGTCAAATTGTTGTTTATTAAATTTTTCATCAGTAGCTGCATAATAGCTATCATATTTTTCTCTTAAATTATTTAAGGATTTGATATCCATATTACAATTATTATGCTCAACCTCAAAAATTTGTTTATCTGTAAATATATTGCTTTCACCTGATTCTGCTAAAATAACAAATTCATGTGACAAGTTACCTCCAATAGGTCCAGTATCTGCAGACATAGGAATTGCCTTTAGTTGAAGTCTATCAAAAGTTTTTAAATATGAGAGAAAAAATTTGTTATAAGAAAGTATACCTGACTGTTCATGAATATCAAAAGAGTATGCATCTTTCATGAAAAATTCTCTACATCTCATAATTCCAAATCGAGGTCTAAGTTCGTCCCTAAATTTCCATTGTATATGATATAAGAGTTGAGGTAATGATTTATAAGACTTAATACTATTTCTGAATATATCTGTGATTAGTTCTTCATTTGTGGGGCCGTAAAGCATTTCTCTATTTTGTCTATCTTTAATCCTCAGCATTTCTTCGCCATAATCTTTGTATCTACCACTTTCTTTCCAAATTTCACTTGATTGTATTGTTGGCATTAACATTTCTTGTGCTCCAATTTTATTTTGTTCTTCTCTCACAACCTGTTCAACTTTTTTCATAATTTTAAAGCCTAATGGAAGCCATGAATAAATTCCAGCTGACGATTGTTTTATCATGCCAGTTCTCAACATAAGCTTATGTGATTTAATTTTTGCTTCTGTAGGATTATTTTTTAAAATTGGTATTAGAGTACGTGAAAATAGCATTATGAAATAAAATTTCTTAAATTTAAATAATCATACTTTACTAATAGATATATACCTACAAAAATAACAGATGCAATTAATGTTGTAAAAAGTAATTTTTTTACTAGTTTTGGGTTTTCAGGTGCACCTGTATCAACTCCTTCTATATTTTTAATTTTATTCCTATCAACATCTAAAGGTAATAAAGAGAAAAATATTATCCACCAAATTAGAACAAAAATAACAATTGATCCTGTAATACTCATTTAAACATTTACAAAATTAATGTTCGTGTATGGTCTTTTACCAATTCTTTGTTTTGACAATTTTCTACACACACCTTTAATAGCCTCTATTGCATTTTTCTCTTGTAACGAACTATTTAGTTTAAAAGTTCTTGCTGTTTTCTTTATCTCAACCTCAAGCTCAGATTTAAATTCTTCATGATTTTCAATTGGCAGGCCTTTTACAGAAATTATAGGTTTGTCATAAATATCGCCACTTGAATTAATGAGGATCGTAATTTCCATCATTCCATTAATTGATATATTTTTTCTCTCTTTTATAGATTTTGAATCCTCATAAACACTAACAGAACCGTCAATAAACAATCTTCCAGTTGGAGCTTTATCAAAAACCACTGGCTTATTGTTTGGTGCAATTTTCACGATATCGCCATTTTTTACTAACAGAGGATTTGGAACATTCATTTCTTTGGCAAATGAAATATGTTCAATAATATGCTTGTGTTCACCGTGCACTGGGATAACAGATTTTGGTCTTATCCACTCATACATATCTTTTAAATCATCTCGGTTAGGATGACCAGAAACATGAACAAATTCATCTTCTTCTGTGATCACATCGACTCCCTCAATGACCAATTTGTTATGTAGCTTTGAAAGTTTTTTTTCATTACCTGGAATGATTTTAGAGGAAAAAATCGCTGTATCACCTTTCTCTAATAATACATCGGGATGTGTATTAGAAGAGATCCTGCTCATAGCCCCCATTGGTTCACCCTGACTACCGGTACACAAATATATTATCTTTTCTCTTGATATTTTTTTTGCATCTCTTGGATCAACGGGCTTTATTATGTTATCTAAGTAACCACATTTTTTTGCTGCATTATAAATTTTATGCATAGATCTACCTACCAAAGATATTTGTCTTCCTGTTTTTTTAGCACAATAAAAAATAGTTTCCATTCTTGCTACGTTTGATGCAAAAGTTGTTACAACAACTCTTTTTTTCAATCTTTCAATTATTTTTAAAATACTTTTTCTTACAGAACCTTCGGATCCAGACCTGCCAATAGTGTTTACATTTGTAGAGTCGCAAATCATAGTTAAAACTCCCTCATCACCTATTTTTTTTAATTTGTCAGAATCTGTTTTTTTGCCCAATAGTGGTTCTGGATCACATTTCCAGTCGCCAGTATGTAAAACATTCCCTAAAGGTGACTTAATTTTTAAACCATTTGGCTCTAAAGTAGAGTGAGTTAAAGTAATTAAATCTATCTCAAATGGACCTAATATAATATTACCATTTAATTGAACAGTTATTAAAAACGGTTCAATGTCAATTTTTTTTTCTTTAAATTTCTCTGAAATTAAAACTGCAGTAAATGGTGTTGCGTAAATCTTACATTTAAGTTGGGGCCATATTTGAGTTATAGCTCCTATATGATCTTCGTGAGCATGTGTTAACACTATACCTAAGAGAGAGTCTTTTTTGTCAATAATAAAACCAGGATCTGGGTAAATAAGGTCAATACCTGGGATACTATCATCAGCAAATGTAACTCCCATATCAACAATTATCCATTTATGATTGCCAGGATGACCGTATCCATAAAGATTCATATTCATCCCGATTTCACCAGTGCCTCCAAGAGGGCAGAATAAAAATTCGTTTTTCATTTATTTAAACTATTTGAGGTTTTTATAAGCCCTTTAATTGTTAAATTTTTGTCAACTTTAACTTGTTCTTTAAAACTTTTTGCAAATAGATGTGCAAGACCACCAGTAAAAATAATTATAAATTTTTTTTTGTCTTTATTTTGATTAATTTCACTATATTGTTAATTAAACCATTATAACCCCAATAAAAACCAGAGGTAACAGCCTGTCTGGTATTTTTTCCAATTATTTCTTTAGACTTGTTTAGTTTAATTTTTGGTATTAAAAATGCTTTTTTCACTAGATTATCCAATGATAAACTAACACCTGGAGCTATTACACCACCAAGATATTTTTTTTTAATTACTACATCAAATGTAGTAGCGGTCCCAAAATCAACTATTATAAAATTGTCTTTATTATTGATTGAGGATATAGCATTTGCCAACCTATCAGATCCAATTTCAGTTTTATTTACAGCAATATCGATAACTTTTTTCAAATTAAGTTTTTTTAATTCTACACATTTTAAATTAAGTTCCTGATATAAAAATTTTTTAATTTTATTAAAGGTTTTTGGTACTACACTACAAAATAAAACTTTATCTTTATAATTATATTTTTTTAAAAAATTTAATTTTTTTTTCATGTTTTTACGATCTAATTCATTTGTCTTTAAAAGAATTTTTTTACTTTTTTTTTTACTATTAAAATAAATTTTAATTTCTGTGTTACCTATATCACCAACAATAATCATTTAAATATATTTCAAATTCATTTTTAATCTTTTCAAAAATTTTCTCTTTTTTAATTTTTTTCTTTATAATTTTATTAATAAAAGTTGTTTGGTAATTTAATATTTTCGGAGAACTAGATATATTAATTCCAATACCTAATATTAAATATTTATAATTTTTAAAATAAATAGTTTCATGTAAAATACCACAAATTTTTTTATTGTTAACTAGAATATCATTAGGTTTCTTCAATTTTATTTTTTTTTTTACATATTGAGACAATATTTTTTTAATTAAATTTGTATTTTTTTTTGTTAGTTTAGACAAGTTAGAATTTTTTTTTATTTTATAAAAAATACTTAAAAACAAGTTCCCTTTTTTTGAAATCCATTTTTTTCCATACTGACCTTTTCCGTTTGTTTGCTCGTTACTCATTATTATACCGTTATTAAATCCTTTTTTTATCTTATAGAACGCTAACTCGTTTGTACTTTTGACTTTTTTATATATAAATTTTTTTAATATCATTAAATAATTTTAATAGATAAAATATATTGATTAATTAGATCAGGATTAATAAAGTATAGTAAGATTAGTGAGGTAGAAAGAAATAACGTAAATTTAATTCCAAAATTTAAATTAGTGTCATATTTTTCCTGTTCTGGATCAAAGTAAATTATTTTTATAATTCTTATATAATAAAAAGCCGCTACAACTGTTGTAAGTAAGCCTACTATTGCTAAATAAAACATTTCTTTTTGTATTACAGATATAAATATATAAAATTTTGCAAAAAAACCTGCTAATGGAGGTATGCCTGCTAACGAAAAAAGTATAATTAAAAAACTAAAAGCTACAAGTGGGTGTTTTTTTGATAATCCTGATAAATCCTCAGTTTTTTCAAAATAGATATTGTCCCTTTTAAGGGTAAATAGACAACAAAAGAATGCAAGATTCATAATTAAATAAATTACTAAATATATTATTGAGCTTTGAATGCCCTCATTTGTGCCAGTTGTTAATCCCGCTAAAGCATAACCCATGTGACTAATAGAGCTGTAAGCAATCAGTCTTTTTAGATTATTTTGTCCTATAGCTGCAACAGCACCTAAAATCATTGATGCAATTGATAAGAATATAATTATCATTTGCCACTCGCTGAAGAGATTAAGAAAAGGACCGTATAAAAACTTAATAAAAACAGTTAATGCTGCAATTTTTGGAAGTATTGCAAATATTAATGTCACAGAAGTCGGTGAGCCTTGATAAACATCAGGTGCCCACATATGAAAAGGAACTGCAGAAATTTTAAATGCAAGTCCAACTATAACAAAGACCATTCCAAAAATAACACCATATTCCAACGAGAAGTTTTGTGAAATTTGGTCAAAATTGGTTGTATTCGAAAATCCATATATCAATGAACATCCATATAACAATAATCCTGATGATAATGCGCTTAATACAAAGTATTTCAAACCAGACTCTGAAGAAAGTAGATTGTCTCGATTGAAAGCAGCTAAAACATATAATGCTAAAGACTGTAATTCTAAACCAATATAAAATACTATCAAATCATTTGAACTGACCATAACGATCATTCCTAGTAAAGAACACAAAATTAATATTGGATACTCTATTTTTAAAATGTTGCCAATTTTTACATAGTGATAAGAGCATAACATAACAAAAATAGCTGAAATAAATATTATAGATTTTATAAAAGAAGATAAACTATTAATTTCATAACTATTATTAAATAAATATATGTTTTGATTAATATTGATATTAATTGCCAATGACGTAATTAAAACTAAATAACTTAACGTATAAATTAATTTTGAACTATTTTTTTTAAAAACACCTAATATTAAAAGAGCCATTATGCTTATAGATATAAAAATCTCAGGTAAGATAAAATATAAATTTACCATTCTATTTTTTTACAAGGTTCATTTCGATTGTATAATTATAAACTTCAATGAAATTATTTACTGATATAGAGTATGTTTTTATTATTGGCTCAGGGTAAAACCCGAAAAATACTACCAAAATAGACAAAATAGTAAGTAAAAATATTTCATTTTTTTTTAAATCAGGCATTATATCTTTATTAATATTGCTCAGAAGGTTTCCAAAGATAATTCTTTTATATAACCAAAGCATGTAAGCTGCTCCAAGTATAATTCCTATACTTGCGACAGTCGCAACAAAAATATTTTTTTTAAATGCTCCCATTAAAATTAGAAATTCTCCTATAAATCCACTCGTACCTGGTAAGCCAAGTGCTCCAAGAGTAAAAATCATAAACACTATTGCATATTTAGGCATAATATTTACTAAACCACTATAATCATTAATCTCCCTTGTTTTCATACGGTCATAAATGACCCCTACGCTTAAAAATAAAGCTGCCGAAATCAAACCATGACTAATCATTTGAAAAATACTTCCTTCTAAACCTTGATGGGTAAATGTAAAAATTCCCAATGTCACGAAACCCATGTGTGCTATTGACGAATAAGCAATTAGCTTTTTTATATCTTCTTGCATTAAAGCAACTAGAGACGTATATATTATAGCTACTAAACTCAGAGTAAATATAAATGGCACAAAATATGTCGAAGCAATTGGAAATAAACCAACAGAAAATCTAATAAATCCATATCCAGCCATTTTGAGTAATATTGCAGCTAATAAAACAGAGCCTGCAGTTGGTGCTTCCACATGGGCATCAGGTAGCCAAGTATGGACTGGCCACATTGGTGTTTTAACCGCAAATGAGCTAAAAAAAGCTAACCATAAGTATTTTTGATATTTCGCATCAATTCCAACTGTATATAATTTTTCTACATCCGTGGTACCAGATATCCAGTATATAGAAATTATTGCTATCAACATTAAAACTGATCCTACAAGTGTATAAAGAAAAAACTTGAAGGCTGAATAAACTCTTCTGGAACCACCCCAAATCCCTATAATTAAAAACATTGGTATTAATCCACCCTCAAAGAATAGATAAAATATAACTAAATCCAACGAGCAAAAAACCCCTATCATTAATGTTTCCATGAATAAAATTGCAATTAGAAATTCTTTGACCCTAGTTTTAATCGATGAATTTACTGAAATTATACAAATAGGAGTGATAAACGTAGTCAATATGACAAATAAAATTGAAATTCCATCAATTCCAACTTTATAATTTATAAAACCGTTTATCCAAGGTTGATACTCTACAAATTGAAAGTCGTAAATTGTTTTGTCAAATATTTTCCACAAGTAAAGAGATAATATTAAATTTATAATTGAGATAAATAAAGCTACATATTTTATACTACTATTATTTTTATCAGACTTAATAAATAAAAGAAATAGAGCACCAATTGTTGGTATGATTATAAGCGATGATAAAATAGGAAAATTCATTTTACTATTAAAAATGTTAAAAGAATTGAAAAACCTAAAAGCATTATAAAAGCATACTGGTATATAAAACCTGATTGAAATTTAACTGCAAATAAAGAAATTCTTTTTATTATAAAGGAAATTCCATCTGGTCCAAATTTATCAATTATAGATTTATCAATTATTTTCCAAAAAAATAATCCAATTTTTTTTGATGGACCTACTAACAAATAATCATATATTTCATCAAAGTACCATTTTTTTTTAAGAAATATATACAAAGGTGAATTAGCTTTTACGAATTGATCAACTAAAGTTTTATTTTTAAGGAATAAGTAATACGAGGCAGGTATTGCGAAAACTATTAATGATGGAGTCAACAATAAAAACCAAAGTGGTGGATGGTTAACGCTCAAAGGCTCTAAAAACTTAATTGAATTTTTCCAATAATTAATACTGCTTTCGTTACCTATTAAAAGTTCTTTAAATAATATACCTGAAAAAATAGCTCCAAATGCTAGTAAAAATAAAGGAACAAGCATTATTAGTGGTGACTCATGAATGTCTTCTAATTTAATTTTTGTGTTATTATATTCTCCGTGAAACGTTTTAAATATTAAACGCCAAGAATATATTGAAGTCAAAAATGCTGTGAAAATACCTATTGTTGCAGCATAATTACTCCAACTACCTTGTTCTAAATAAGCAAATTCTATAATAGCATCTTTAGAATAGAAACCAGATAAAAAAGGAAACCCAGTTAAAGCGAGCGTTCCAATTATCATAAGTGCATAAGTGTAAGGAAGTTTTTTTTTAACCCCGCCCATATTATTTATATCTTGCTCATCATTAAAAGAGTGAATAACAGATCCAGCACTTAAGAAAAGTAAAGCTTTAAAAAAAGCATGAGTAAAGAGATGGAACATAGCTACGTTATAGGCCCCAACGCCTGCTGCGAAAAACATATAACCTAATTGGCTACATGTAGAATATGCAATTATTTTTTTTATATCGTTCTGAACTAAAGCCACAGATGCTGCAAATATTGCTGTTGTCATACCAATAATAGTAACAAAGTTTAGGGCAATTTCAGAGTATTCATAAATTGGCGAACATCTAACCACTAAAAAAACTCCTGCGGTTACCATTGTTGCTGCGTGAATTAAGGCAGATACAGGTGTTGGACCTTCCATTGCATCTGGTAACCAAGTATGAAGAAAAATTTGTGCTGATTTACCCATTGCACCTATAAAAAGAAGTATGCAAATTAGGTCAACAACAATTAAATTAAATCCAAAAAAAACAATTTTTTCATCTATTAAATATGGTATTGATGAGAATACCTCATCAAAATTTACTGTCCCAAGAGAAAAAAATATCAGAAAAATTCCAAGACCGAGTCCAAAATCTCCAACCCTGTTTACCAAAAACGCTTTGATTGCTGCATTATTCGCACTTCGTTTTTTAAACCAAAAACCAATAAGAAAATAAGAGCATAATCCAACACCTTCCCAACCAAAAAATAATTGTAAAAAATTATCAGATGTTACCAATACTAACATAGAGAAAGTGAAAAGAGATAGATAGGACATAAATCTCGGTTTATGTGGATCATTTGACATATAACCAATTGAGTAAATATGGACCAGTGATGAAACGAAGGTGATTACTACAAGCATGATTGCAGATAGAGAATCTATCTTAATTGACCAATTAACCTCCAAGGTTCCTGAGGATATCCATGAAGATATTAATAAATTTTGCTCATAGCCATTTATAACATTTATAAATATTATTATTGAAAGAATTGCCGATATAGTTACAAAAGAACAAGCAATAATTTCTGAACTTCTAGAACCTATCTTATTTCCAAAAAAACCAGTTATTAAAGATCCAATGAGTGGAAGAAAAATTATAAAATAAGCCACTTTAACCTTTTAATTTATCTATTTCCTCAACTCTTATTGTTCCAGAATTTCTATAATAAACTACAATAATTGCTAAGCCAATAGCTGCTTCTGCTGCTGCAACAGTTAGTATAAACAAAGTAAAAATTTGACCAGTTAAGTCGTTAATAAAAATAGAAAATGAAACTAAGTTTATATTTACAGCAAGTAAAATTAATTCAATGCTCATTAATATAACAATAATATTTTTTCTATTTAAAAAAATACCAACAACTCCAATGGTAAAGATTACTGCTCCTAGGGTCAAATAATGGCCTAAACCAACTTCAAACATCTATTTTAACTCCTTTATTAGACTCTACATCAACTAATTTTACACCTTCATCTCTTTCTCTTGATATTTGCTTTAAATAACTTTGTCTTTTTAGACCTTCTCTTTTTCTAAATGTTAAAACAATCGCTCCTATCATAGCTACAAGTAATATCATACCAGATAGTTGAAATAGATGTATATAGTCTGTGTATAAAACGTTACCAATTAAATGTGTATTACTGCTATATGACGAGCTCATATCTAGCAAATTATTTGCAAGATCTGGTTTAAATTTCCAGCCTCCGACTACAATTATGAGCTCAAAGAATATTATTAAACTAACAATCATACCGACTGGTATATGTTTACTTCCAGATGTTGCACCAAACCATTGATTTTTTTGTTGTGCTACATTTAACATCATAACTACAAATAAAAATAATACAGCAACAGCGCCCACATAAACGATAAGCATAATCATGCCTAAAAATTCTGCTCCTATTAAAATAAACAAACATGATATGCTTATAAAATCTAAAATAAGAAAGAAAACTGAGTGTACAGTATTTTTTGATGCTGTTACCATTATTGCCGAAATGATTGCTATAAATGAAAAAATATAAAAAAATAACGCGTGTGCAAACATTAAATTTTATCTATGAGGACTGTCAGCCTTTATGTTTGCGGCTAAAACACTTTCCCACCTGTCCCCGTTTTCTAAAAGTTTTTCTTTTGTGTAATACAGTTCTTCTCTAGTTTCAGTCGCAAATTCAAAATTTGGACCTTGAACTATAGCATCAACGGGACATGACTCCTCACACAATCCACAATAAATACATTTTAACATATCTATATCGTACCTGGTTGTTTTTCTGCTTCCATCTGATCTTTCTGAAGATTCAATTGTAATTGCTTGAGCTGGACATACTGCTTCGCACAATTTACATGCTATACATCTTTCCTCACCATTTGGGTATCTTCTCAATGCGTGTTCTCCCCTGAATCTTGGGCTAATTTTTCCCTTTTCAAATGGATAATTAATTGTTTTTTTTCCCTTAAACACTTCTTTTATAGCAATCGACAATCCAACTATGAAATCATACATCAGAACAGTTTTAAAAAATCTTGATATTTTCAATTTAAACTCCTTGGTAACAAATCAAAATATAATAAATATCCAGATGTGATCACTACCCAGATTAAAGAAATAGGTAAAAAAACCTTCCAGCCCAATCTCATAAGTTGATCATATCTGTATCTTGGTACTATAGCTTTTACTAAAGCAAATAAAATAAATAAAAATAATATTTTGATAATGAGCCATAATGGATCTGGAACAATACTAAACGGGTAAATATCTAAAGGTGATAACCACCCGCCTAAAAACAAAATTGAACCTAACGCACACATTAGTAAGATATTGGCATATTCTCCTAACCAAAACATTGCATACATCATTCCAGAATATTCAGTTTGGTATCCTGATACTAGTTCAGCCTCAGCCTCGGGTAAATCAAAGGGTGGTCTATTTGTTTCTGCTAACGCAGATATAAAAAAAATCACAAACATCGGAAATAATGGGATTATAAACCATATATTTTTTTGTGCTAAAACAATATCACTTAAATTCAAGGATCCTACACATAGTAGCACATTTATAATAATTACACCAATAGAGACCTCGTATGATACCATTTGCGCAGCAGATCTAATTGATCCTAAAAATGGATATTTTGAATTTGATGCCCAACCACCCATAATAATTCCGTAGACACCCAAAGATGAAATAGCAAACAAATAAAGAATACCTACGTTTATGTCTGCTAATACATAATTTTCGCTGAATGGTATTACTGCCCATGCTACTAGAGCCAAGGTCATAGTAACTACTGGTGCAAGAATAAATATAATTTTATTGGAACTTGCTGGAATAATAATTTCTTTAAAAATATATTTTAATGCATCAGCTAATGATTGTAATAAACCAAAAGGACCTACAACATTTGGGCCTTTTCTTTTTTGAACAAATGCCCAAATTCTTCTATCCAACCATACAATCATTGCTACAGAAACTAATACAGGTAATAACAAAAAAAGAATTTTATAAGTTTCAGAAAACAAAATACTCAAATATTCCATGTCAACCCTCGGTTCCAGTTTTTTGTTTTTTAATTTTTAGCTCTCTACACTCGCTCATTGTTTTCGAGGATCTAGCTATAACATTTGAATAATAATAATCTATAGGTGTAACATAGATTTTTTCATCTTCAAAGTTTTCATTAAAAGCATTTTTATAATTTTTTTGTTTAGATGAATTCAAAAAACTCATCATTGATTTGATTAAATCTTGTTTGTTGGCAAATAGATCTTTATTTTGAAATTTTTTACACAAACTATTAATTATTTGCCAATCTTCTTTTGCATCACCAGGAGGATAAGAGGCTTTAAAAGCATTTTGAATAGTGCCCTCAAGATTAGTAAAAAAACCATCTTGCTCTGTGAAAGCTGCACCTGGTAATATAAGATCTGCTTGTTCTGCACCTTTATCTCCATGACTACCTACGTATACGATAAATTCCTTTTGTTTTTTTATGCAAAGGTTATCCTGACCAAATAAAAAAATTATTTCAAATTGATTATTATTAAGTTTTTCAAATGTATCATTATTATTTATTATTTCGAGATCATAAGATCCAACCGATGATGCGTTTAAGTTCAACATGTTAAGTGAATACCAATCATCGTTTATTTTATTATTATCATTTAAAAATTTTTTGATACCCTCAAACAGGAATTTAGAGGATTTAAGATTAAAGAACCCTTCTCCTATTATTATCATAGGAAAATTCGCATCTATAATTTTTTTTGAAATAAAATGTTTATTTTCAATAATTTTATTTAATTCGTTAGTTGTATTTTTTAGTGTTTTGTAAGGAAAAGTAATATCACCAAGATCATTAAATGAATAAATTTCCATTTTGTTTCTTAAAAAAGCTTTCCGAATTCTTGCATTAAGCATTGTTGCCTCGTATCTGGGGTTGGTGCCCAAAAGAATTATTAAATCACTTTTTTCAATTCCATTAATTTTAGAATTAAACAAATAGTTTTTTCTGTCACTCAAATTTAAATAAGTATTTTTTATTCTAGATTCTAAGTGACTAGATTTTATAACTTTTGAAAAAAATTCTTTAATTATGAAAAGGGTTTCCATATTTGTAAGATCCCCTGTAAAACCTGCAATATTGTCACCATTTGTTTTCGACAATTTATTACATAGAATTGATAATGCTTCATTCCATTCAATCTTTTGAAATTTTCCATCTTTTTTTAAATAAGGTGTATCAAGTCTTTGATATTTTAAACCATCACACGCATATCTAGTTTTATCTGAGATCCATTCTTCATTTATATCTTCATTTATTTTTGGTAAAATTCTTTTTACTTCCCAGCCATATGTATCAACTCGTATATTTGACCCAACCGCATCCATTACATCAATAGACTCTGTTTTTTTTAACTCCCAGGGTCTAGCCTCAAATACATAAGGTTTAGAAGTTAATGCTCCAACTGGACAAAGATCTATAACATTTGCTGAAAGTTCAGATTCCATTGCTTTCTCAAGATAAGTTGTGATTTGCATATCTTCACCTCTGCCAATTGCTCCAAGTTCATCTACCCCAGCAACTTCAGTGGCAAAACGGATACATCTTGTACAGTGTATGCATCTTGTCATTTGTGTTTTTATTAGTGGTCCCATATATTTTTCAGGAACATATCTTTTGTTTTCTTTGTATCTTGTTTTGTCAATTCCATAAAACATAGATTGATCTTGCAAATCACACTCCCCGCCTTGATCACAAACTGGACAGTCCAATGGGTGATTTACAAGAAGAAATTCCATTACTCCTTTCCTAGCCTTTTCAACTAATTCTGTATTAGTTTTAATATTCATACCCTCAGAAACAGGCATGGCACAGGATGCGACTGGTTTTCTAGATTTTTCAATTTCGACTAAACACATTCGGCAATTACCAGCAATTGAAAGCTTTTCATGATAACAAAACCTAGGTATTTCTACTCCAGCTTGTTCACATGCTTGAAGTACGGTTAGTCCCTCTACAACCTCAATATCTTTATCATTTATTTTAACTTTTAACATTTTCTTCCTCTAATAAATGTTGGTCAACTAAATAAGGAATGTTTTTATTAGATCTTACAACTGGATTAAAATTATTTCTTTTAATTATCTCTTTTTTAAAGTGTCTTAATAAACCTTGAACAGGCCAAGCAGATCCCTCCCCAAATGCACAAATTGTATGACCTTCGATTTGATTTGTTACATCTGACAACATATCAACTTCTTCTCGTGATGATTCTCCCCTTGACATTCTTTCAAGCATACGCCACATCCATCCCGAACCTTCTCTACAAGGGGTACATTGACCACAGCTTTCGTGTTTATAGAATCTTGCAATTCTTGCCATACATTTAATTATGTCCTGGTCTTTATTAATAACAACTATTCCGGCAGTTCCTAATCCACTCTTATTTTCGACCAGTGCATCAAAATCCATTGTTATTGTTTCACAAATATCTTTTGGTAATAAAGGCATTGAGGAACCACCGGGAATAACTGCTTTCAAATTTTCCCATCCACCTATTACCCCGCCAGCATGTTTCTCTATGAGATCCTTCAATTTAATTCCCATTTCTTCCTCAACGTTACAAGGAGTGTTAACATTTCCTGAAATACAAAAAATTTTAGTTCCTGTGTTTTTCGGTTTACCCAAAGATGAAAACCATTTTGAGCCTTTTTTTAATATTGTTGGAACAACAGAAATTGTTTCAACATTATTTATAATTGTTGGGCAACCATATAAACCAACAATCGCTGGGAAAGGCGGTTTAAGTCTCGGGTGACCTTTATTGCCTTCTATACTTTCTAATAGCGCAGTTTCTTCTCCGCATATGTAAGCTCCTGCACCATAATGAATGTAAATATCTAAATCCCAATTCGTATCACACGAATTTTTTCCAATTAAATTATTTTTGTATGCTTCATCAATTGCTTTTTGTAACATTAAACCTTCCTGAACATATTCTCCTCTAAGATAAATGTAACAAACTTTTGCGTTTACTGCATAAGACGTAATTAAACATCCCTCTAATAATTTATGTGGTTCAAATCTTAGAATGTCTCTATCTTTACAAGTACCAGGCTCAGACTCGTCTGCATTAATTACTAAGTAATGTGGCTTGCTTCCAATTTCTTTAGGAGCAAAAGACCATTTTAAACCTGTTGGAAAACCAGCTCCACCTCTACCTCTTAGTTCAGATTTCTTAATCTCTTCAATAATCCAGTCTCTTCCTCTTGATATTATCTTGCTGGTGTTTACCCAATCGCCTCTTTTTTTTGCAGAATTAACATCTGATCCTAAATCATTATATAAATTTTTGAATATTCTATCTTCGTCTCTAAGCATTTTTAGTATCTATTAGTGTTAGCCTGTTTTTTTCAGGTTCTGAATTTAGCCTACCTCTATAGGAACCTGGTTTTGGTTTTTTATTTTTAAGTATATCATCTAAAATTTTTTCAAATTTTTCAGCATTTAAATCCTCATAGTTCCCATCATTTATTTGCGCCATGGGAGCATTAATACAAGCACCTAAACACTCAACTTCTGTCCATGAGCAATTTCCATTATCTGACAATTCTTTCTCTTTATTGGAGATTTTCTTTTTACAAACCTCAACAAGTTTGTAAGCCCCTCTTATCATGCATGGAGTTGTGGTGCATATTTGAATGAAATATTTTCCAACTGGTGATAAATTATACATTGAATAAAAAGTAGCAACTTCATAAACTTTTATATACGGAATATCTAAAAACTTAGCTATATATTTCATTGCTGATAATGGTATCCAGTTGTCATTTTGTTTCTGAGCCAAATATAATAACGGCATAACCGCACTTTTCTTTTTACCTTTTGGATAATTCAAGATTATTTTATTAGCTGCCTCCAAATTTTGATCACTAAAGTTAAAATCTCTAGGCTGATCCTTATGTATTTTTTTTAAACTCATCTATCAATTTCTCCAAAAACTATATCTAATGATCCTAAAACCGCAGGTACATCAGCTAGCATATGACCTTTTATTAGATAATCCATAGCTTGCAAATGAGAAAAGCCTGGGGCTCTAATTTTACATTTATATGGTTTACTCGAACCATCAGAAATTAAATATACTCCAAATTCACCCTTGGGTGCTTCTACTGCAGTATAAATTTCATCTTTTTTAACCCTGTAGCCCTCACTAAATAATTTAAAATGATGTATTAAAGCTTCCATAGACTCTTTAATTTCTTTCTTTGATGGTGGAGTAATTTTATTGTCTAAAGTTTTTACAGGTCCGTTAGGCATTTTTTCAAGACACTCTTTTATAATTTTAACGCTTTCTCTCATTTCCTCAATTCTGCAAAGGTATCTGTCATAACAATCTCCATTTATTCCCACTGGTACTTTAAAATTTAGCTGATCATAACAATCATAAGGTTGAGATTTTCTAAGATCCCAAGCAACCCCTGATCCTCTCAACATTACTCCTGAGAAAGAATAATCTAAAGCATCCTCTTTTGAAACAATGCCAATATCTACATTTCTTTGTTTAAAAATTCTATTGTCGGTTAATAGCGTTTCTAAATCATCTATAATTTTTGGAAAAGTGTTACAAAATCTTGATATATCCATGTCTAGGCCCCGTGGTAAGTCCTTGTGAACCCCTCCTGGTCTAAAGTAATTGGCATGCAACCTAGATCCTGAAACTCTCTCATAAAATTCCATTAATTTTTCTCTTTCTTCAAATCCCCAAAGTGATGGAGTTAATGCACCAACATCAAGTGCTTGAGTAGTTATATTTAAAATATGGCTTAAAATTCTACCGATTTCACAAAAAATTACTCTTATAAATTGTGCTCTAATTGGTACATCTATATCCATTATATTTTCTATGGCTAGGGCAAACGCATGTTCTTGATTCATTGGGGCAACATAGTCAAGCCTATCAAAATAAGGAATGGCTTGTGAGTAAGTTTTGTTCTCGATTAATTTTTCTGTACCACGATGTAATAATCCAATATGTGGGTCAGCCTTTTCAACAACTTCTCCGTCTAATTCTAAAATCAACCTCAATACCCCGTGAGCAGCTGGGTGTTGAGGTCCAAAATTTAAGTTCAATGTCTTCTTTTCTTTAGTCATCTTTATTAGATCCCTGTTTTTTTACGTAGTTCGTTCCTTCCCAAGGACTGGAGTAATCAAAATTTCTATAATTTTGCTCTAATTTGACAGGTTCATAAATTACTTTCTTTTTTTCTTCGCTATATCTTACCTCTGTATGACCTGTTAGAGGAAAATCCTTTCTTAAAGGATAACCAGTAAATCCGTAATCAGTTAATATTCGTCTTAAATCAGGATGATCATTAAAATTTATACCATACATATCAAATACCTCTCTTTCCATCCAATTTGCTGAAGGGAATATTGATGTTATAGAGCTTACAAAATCGCTTTCATTTATATTAAAGCTTATTTTAACTCTATAATTAAACTCATGACTTAAAAGCAGATAAACCATTTTAAATCTATTATCACTTCCAATATAATCAACCGCTGTAATATCAATTAACTGTCTAAACCTAGTAAATGATTGTTTTTTTAAAAATAATACCACTTCTATAAGAGTATCTTTTTTAATGTTTAAATTTAAAATGTTATGTTTTATATCAGATGAATAAATTTTAGTATTTAATTCTGAATTAACCTTCTTTTCTAAATCTTTCAAAGACATTTATCTATCTAGTGATCCTTTATTCCTAATTTTTTTTTGTAATTGCATTATGCCGTACAAAAGTGCTTCAGCTGAAGGGGGACATCCTGGAACATATATATCTACAGGGACTACCCTATCACATCCTCTAACAACAGAATAAGAATAGTGATAATAACCACCACCATTGGCACAGCTGCCCATAGATATAACATATCTAGGTTCAGGCATTTGATCATAAACTTTACGTAATGCTGGAGCCATTTTATTAGTTAGAGTTCCAGCGACTATCATGACATCAGACTGTCTTGGTGATGCTCGAGGTGCAGCTCCAAATCTTTCTAAATCATATCTAGGCATGGAAGTTTGCATCATTTCAACCGCACAACATGCAAGACCGAAAGTCATCCAATGAAGGGAGCCTGATCTAGCCCAATTTACTAAATTATCTATAGAAGTTGTTATAAAACCATTGTCTGCAAAATTTTTTGCTAATTCTTTAAACTCTTCAGGTATTTGGTTTTGATCTCTCATTTATTTTACTCCCAATCTAATGCACCTTTCTTCCACTCATAAATAAATCCAATAGTTAGAATAAATAAAAATATCATCATAGATATAAAACCAAAAGTACCAATGTTACCTAATGTGATAGCCCATGGAAACAGAAATGCTATCTCTAAGTCAAAAATTATAAATAATATTGCAACAAGATAAAATCTGATATCAAACTCCATTCTAGAGTCATTAAATGGTTCAAATCCACATTCATAAACTGACAATTTTTCCGGATCTGGTTTTTTTGGTGATAGTGCAAAGTTTAAGATAATAAACCCAATACTTAAAATCAATGAGATGACCAAAAATACTATTATTGTTAAATAGTTGTTTAAAAAATCAAAGTACATATTTATTTATATATAAGCTTTTAAATTAATTGAAAGTGCAGTTACGTCACGTGTTTTGGCGCTTATTTACTGTTAGATTTGAACAATTGATAATAATTATCATTTGTGGCGGGAGTGACGGGACTCGAACCCGCGACCTATCGCGTGACAGGCGATCGCTCTAACCAACTGAGCTACACCCCCATTAAATAATCTTCTGGTGGGCAGTAAAGGACTCGAACCTTTGACCCCCTCGGTGTAAACGAGATGCTCTACCAACTGAGCTAACCGCCCACAAAGAATGTGTAGTAATACATTAGTAGTATTTAAATGTAAATTATTAATTACTGAATACTTGCGGGTGTTTTTTCTGTTTTCTTATTATCTGTAAGTTTATCCACTTCGACCCATTGTGTTGGTTTAAGTTCTTTAGTCAATGCAATTTTTAGAACTTCATCAGCTGTTTCTACGGTAGTAATTTTTATATCAGTGAGCACTTTTTTTGGTATATCAATTAAATCTTTCTTATTATCCTTTGGTATTAATACTTGTTTAATTCCAGCTCTATGTGCAGCTAACATTTTTTCTTTTAATCCACCGATTTGTAATACTTGTCCAGTTATGGTTACTTCACCTGTCATAGCAATATCTTTTCTTACAGGTATTTTAGATATGGATGATACAATAGAAGTTACCATTGCTATTCCCGCTGATGGTCCATCTTTAGGTGTCGCACCCTCAGGAACATGAATATGAAAGTCTTTTTTTTCAAATAATGGGGGAATTATTCCAAATTCTAAACATTTTGACCTTACATATGATTTAGCGGCTTTTACTGACTCTTGCATTACATCACCAAGTTTACCTGTAATTTGCATTCTCCCCTTTCCGGGCATATTAACAGTTTCTATTTTCAAAATTTCACCTCCAAATTCAGTCCATGCAAGCCCTGTAACAACTCCAATTTTATCTTGATCCTCCAATTCCCCAAATTTAAACTTTCTTATTCCTAAAAAATCAGACAAATTATTACTATTTATATCAACTTTTTCAGTCTCTTTATTCACGACTTTTTTAACAACTTTTCTTGAGATCTTTGAAATTTCTCTCTCTAAGTTTCTTACTCCAGACTCTCTAGTATAATATCTTATTACATCTTTAATTGTACCATTATCCAAATTTAATTCGCCGTCTTTAACACCATTATCTTTTATTTGCTTTGGTAATAAATATTTGTTTGCGATATTAATTTTTTCGTCCTCAGTATAACCTGGAATTCTAATTACCTCCATACGATCTAATAAAGGTGGAAGTATATTTAAAGTATTTGCAGTTGTTACGAATAGAACGTCTGATAAGTCATAGTCAACTTCTAAGTAATGATCATTAAAACTCGTGTTTTGTTCTGGATCTAAAGCTTCTAATAAAGCAGATGAGGGGTCTCCTCTATAATCATTTCCAACTTTATCTATCTCATCTAATAAAAATAATGGATTTCTAGTTCCAGCTTTTTTCATCATTTGTATTATTTTACCTGGTAAAGATCCAATGTAAGTTCGTCTATGTCCCCTAATTTCTGCCTCGTCTCTAACACCTCCAAGAGACATTCTAACAAATTGTCTGTTGGTTGCTTTTGCAATTGATTTTCCTAAAGAAGTTTTTCCAACACCGGGCGGGCCAACCAAACACAATATGGGCCCTTTTATTTTGTTCATTCTTTTTTGAACTGCAAGAAATTCTATTATTCTCTCCTTAACTTTTTCTAATCCAAAATGGTCTTCATCCAAAACTTTTAATGCTTTATTTAAATCTATATCAACTTTATCTTTTTTGAACCACGGTACATCTACCATCCAATCGAGATAATTTCTCACAACAGTTGCTTCTGCAGACATTGGGCTCATATTTTTTAATTTTTTAAGTTCAGACATACATTTTTTTTCTACATCTTTAGGCATTCTTGCTCTCAGAATAGATTTATGTAAATTCGAAGTTTCATCCTTCCCATCCTCAATCTCACCTAATTCTTTTTGAATTGCCTTTAATTGCTCATTCAAATAATATTCTCTTTGGGTCTTTTCCATTTGCGTTTTTACTCTTCCACGTATCCTTTTTTCAACACCTATAATACTAGTCTCGTTTTCCATGATTTTATTTATAAGATTTATTCTTTTTCTGATATCTATTGTTTCAAAAACTTGTTGTTTTTCTGAGATATTTGCATTTAGATGTGATGCAATATTATCTGCAATTTTTGAGGGATCTTTTAAAAGTTTAATATTATTGATTGTTTCATTAGAAATTTTTTTATTAGCTGATGTCAATCTCTCAAGTTTTTTTATGGACGTTAGGGCCAATGACATCAGGTCTTCATCTTTTGTCGATGTTTCGTTTATTTTTTCATAACTGCAAGATAAAAAATCCTTGTTATCATTAAAATCAATAATTTTCACTCTTGATGCACCTTCTACTAAAACCTTTACTGTGCCATCTGGAAGTTTTAATAATTGCAAAATAGTACTTTCACAGCCATAGGAAAATACGTCGTTTTTTTTAGGATCATCAACTTCTGAATTTTTTTGTGTTACCAAAACAATCTTTTTATCTTTCTTCATTACTTCGTTTAGAGCAGTTATCGATTTGTCTCTGCCTACAAATAAAGGGATTACCATGCTCGGGAAAACTACTATATCTCTTAAGGGTAAGAGTGCTGAGTTAAATTTTATGTCCATACATTACTATATGGATATTCACACAAATAATGCAATAGTTATTTATTATTTATTAAGGACTATATTACGCAGCCGAAGTCTTTGATTTTTCTTTATCTTTATTATTATTTTTAGAATGAACAATGATTGGTTGAGTATCCTCCTTAACTGACCCAATATCAACAATAACCTCACTAACATTTTCCATGCTTGGTAATTCGAACATAGTTTTAAGTAATACATTTTCCAAAATAGATCTTAAACCTCTTGCTCCTGTCTTTTTATTTATAGCCTTTAAAGCAACTTCTTTAATTGCATTTTCCTTAAAACTCAACTTTACACCTTCTAACTTAAATAATTCTTGGTACTGTTTAACTAATGAATTTTTTGGCTCTTGAAGTATTTTTACTAATGATTTTTCGTCTAAATCCTCAAGTGTAGCTGTGATCGGTAACCTGCCTATAAATTCTGGTATAAGTCCATATTTTAACAAATCTTCTGGTTCTAAGCTTTTCATCCATTCCCCAACTTTTTTTTCATCGATTGATTTGACTTTTGCTCCAAACCCTATTGATGATCCTTTGTCTCTTTGAGAAATAATTCTATCAAGTCCTGCAAATGCACCACCGCATATAAATAATATATTCGTAGTATCAACCTGTAGGAATTCTTGTTGCGGATGTTTTCTTCCTCCTTGAGGTGGAACACTAGCTACTGTTCCCTCCATTATTTTTAGCAATGCTTGCTGGACACCCTCACCTGAAACATCTCGTGTAATTGATGGATTTTCAGATTTTCTACTGATCTTATCTACTTCATCTATGTATACAATTCCACGCTGAGCTTTTTCAACATTATAATCTGCAGATTGCAAAAGTTTTAAAATTATATTTTCTACATCTTCACCAACGTAACCTGCTTCTGTTAAAGTTGTAGCGTCTGCCATTGTAAATGGTACATCTAAAATTCTTGCAAGTGTTTGGGCCAGTAAAGTTTTACCACAACCTGTAGGTCCAATTAATAAAATATTTGATTTAGCTAATTCAACATTTTTACTAGTCTTATTTTCGTAATTTAATCTTTTGTAGTGATTATGAACTGCTACTGATAAAACTTTTTTTGCTAGACTTTGGCCGATGACATAATCATCTAAAACAGAACAAATTTGTTTTGGTGAAGGTAGGCCATCTTGATGTTTAACGAATGTGTCTTTATTTTCTTCTTTTATAATATCCATACAAAGCTCAACACACTCGTCACATATAAATACAGTTGGACCAGCTATAAGCTTTCTTACTTCATGTTGGCTTTTTCCACAAAAAGAACAGTAAAGAATGTTTTTATTATTACTCATGTTATTTTTTAAAACGAATCACAACATAATTCTATTATATTATAACTATATTTTTCAAGGATTGTGTTAGTAAAATGCTATATATAGTAGGAATTTACTTTCTTTTTTCTACAACTTGATCAATTAAACCAAATTCTTTAGCATTCTCGGGTGTCATAAAATTATCTCTCTCTAATGCAGCTTTAATTTGATCTACATTTTTACCAGTGTGTTTAGAATAAATTTCGTTTAATCTTTTTTTAAGCGACAAAACTTCATTCGCGTGAATCTCAATATCAGTTGCTTGACCTTGAAATCCAGCAGATGGTTGATGAACCATTATTCTTGAGTTTGGCAAAGAAAATCTTTTTCCTTTTTGTCCTGCTGCTAATAAAAATGAACCCATCGACGCGGCTTGACCAATACAAAGAGTTGATACCTCGGGTTTAATATATTGCATGGTGTCATAAATTCCTAAACCTGCAGTGACTAAACCTCCGGGACTATTAATATAGAGAAATATTTCTTTTTTTGGACTCTCAGATTCTAGAAATAATAGTTGAGCTGTTATAAGTGAGGCTACATTATCATTAATAGGCCCTACTAAAAAAACTATCCTTTCTTTTAGAAGCCTAGAATATATATCATAAGCTCTTTCACCCCTTGATGATTGTTCAACAACCATTGGAATTAGGCTGTTCATATGTTCAGATAATTTAGCATCCATATATTCGAATCAATTACTTATACAACTTGTGATTACTTTTTGCTAACTTTTTTTATATTTTTTTTTTTTGGTAGTTTATTATCTTTTTTATTAAATGTATCGTCATTTTTGATATTCTTTTTAGCACTTGCTTTTAAGTCTTTATTTTGCTCATCCATAATTTTATCATTTTCAGACTTTAATATTTTTTCAGCATCAGTTTTATTTATTTGTTTAATAGTTGCTTTTGCTTTTGATTTTACAAAATTAATTATTTTTTCTTCATAAATATTTCCTCTTATACTTGCTGATGCAGACGGGTTTTTTTTGTAGTAATCCATGATAATTTTTTCTTGGCCGGGCATCATGCTTAATTGCTTCTGGATCTCATTTTGAACTTCTATATCTTCAACTCTAATTTTATTTTTTTCGCCGATTTCATTTAAGATTAAACCTAATTTAATTCTTTTTTTTGCGTTTTTTTCAAATGAAGACTTATTTTTTTGTATTTCCTTCTCATCCTGTCCTTGACTCAATATTTTGATTTCTTCATCAATTAGCGCTTGAGGCAAATCTTCAACTTTAATTTTATCCAGTTCTTTTAATATTTGATTTTTAGATATTAAGTTTAGAGAATTTTTAAATTCAGTGTTTATTTGTTCTGATAATTTTTTCTTTAAATCTTTTAAATCCTGAGCACCAAGCGTTTTAGCAAATTCATCATTTACTTCTACTGCTTTACGTTTTTTAACTAATTTTATTTTACAATTAAATATTGCTTGCTTTCCTGATAATTCTTTTTTTGGAAAGTTTTCAGGTAATTTGACTATAACTTTAACTTCATCTTCCTTTTTTGATTTTAAAAGTTGTTTATCAAAATTTTTGATAAATAAGTCCTTACCGAGCTCCAGTTGCATGTCTTTTGCTTCATTGCCCTCAAAATCTTTACCATCAACTGTAGCTTTATAATCAAAGACAATTAAATCTCCTTCATTTGAAACTTTTGCGGGATCTGCATCAACAAAATTTTTTTGGTTTTTTGCTATTTCTTTTATTTTTTTGTCTGCCTCCTTTTCATCTATTTTAACCTTATACTCATCAAATTTAATTTTATCTAATGAATTAAGTTCTACTTTAGGAAATTCTGTTATATTAATTATGTACTCTAAATCTTTACCTTCACCAAAAGATTTTAGATCAATTTTTGGTTGTAATGCAGGTTTAATATTTTTTTCATTTAATGCTTTCGATGAAGTTTCTTTTAAAATTTTATCGATAACCTCGCCGTATACGGCTTTGCCGAATTGTTTTTTAATTATTTCCGTTGGCACTTTTCCGGGCCTAAAGCCTTTTAAGACAACATCCTTTTTCAATTGTTCATACCTTTGTTCTAGCTCTTGATTAATTGTTTTTTTATCTACTAGAACTTTTAAACTTTTTTCTAAATTTTTTTTACTTTCTACACTTATTTTCATATAATTTTTTGGTAGGCGAGAAAGGACTCGAACCTTCACATGTTGCCATATTGGTTCCTAAGACCAACGCGTCTACCAATTCCGCCAC
>MDTG01045317.1_pt1 | contig 45467 bp, 45 predicted proteins | sample 811421 | NCBI WGS metagenome assembly MDTG01 (sample SAMN05326645, study PRJNA326480) | marine metagenome | isolation source: seawater | place: Pacific Ocean: South East | collected 2011 | reverse complement strand
GGATGTGGAAGCGCAGTAATGCGTGCAGCTGACCAGTACTAATAGCTCAATTGGCTTGATTTATGCACTGAAAAAAATTTTTAATTGACTAATAGAAAACATATTAATTCACATTTAATAATCGAAAAAATGCGCTAATACAAAAGCCAAAAAATATATTGTTGCAATATAAATTTCCTAAAATTTTTATGTATAAGCAAAATAATGAAAAATAAAGTTTTATGGCTTACCGGATTGTCTGGTACAGGAAAAACCACATTGGCCAAACTATTAAAAAAAAAACTAAATAAATTCAAATTTAAAGTAAAAATTGTTGATGGTGATGATTTTAGAAAAAAAAGTAAAAATAATAACAGTTTTACTCGTAAAAATATCTATCAAAATAACCTCTCAGTTATCAATTTTGTAAATAAAAAAAGAAAAAATTTTGACTATGTTATCGTTGCTGTAATTTCACCTTTATTAAAATCTAGACTTAGAGCAAAAAAAATGTTCGGTCCAAGTTATAATGAAATATTAGTAAAATGTAGTTTGAAAGGATTAATTAAAAGAGATACAAAAAATTTATACAAAATGGCTAAAGAAAAAAAAATTAAAAATTTAATTGGATATAATTCAAATATTAATTATGAAAAATCAAAATATAAAAAGATTATTATAGATACAGAAAAGTATAATAAATCCAATTCAATCAAAAAAATTTTGATGCAAATACAATAATGAGAAAAAAATTTAATTGGAGAAAAAAAACAGCTATATTTATTGGTAGATTTCAACCTTTCCATCAAGGTCATAAAACATTGTTTGAAGATGCTTTAAACAAAAATGAGCAAGTGGCAATTTTGGTTATGGATAGCTATAATGTAAATAAGAAAAATCCATTTAAATTTGAATTTGTGAAAAAAAGAATTAGGCTTTATCTTAAAAAATACGAGAGTCGTTATATAATAATTAAAGTGCCAGTAGTTTCAGAGATTATTTATGGAAGAAAAGTCGGTTATAAATTTAGAGAAGTAAATGTTCCAAAAAAAATTCAAAAAATATCTGCAACAAATATAAGAAAAAGTTTTTTTAGAAAATGAACATAAAAAATATTAAAATAATATGTACACTTGGCCCATCTTCATTCAGTGCGAGAATATTAAAAAAATTAAAAAAAGAAAAAATTGATATATTCAGAATAAATTTATCACATACTAATGTTACAAAAGTTGAGAAAACTATTGTTTATTTAAAAAGGAATGGATTAAAAAATATTTGTATTGATACGGAGGGAGCTCAAATTAGAACTACTTTGATTAAAAAAAAATCAATTCTTAATAAAAATACTAAAGTAAAAGTATTTAATGACCAAAAAATTTCATCTAAAAAAAATATTTATTTATACCCAAAATTTAATCTTTTAGATTTAAAACCTGGAACGATTATTGATATTGGATTTAATAATTTAAAAATAAAAGTATTAAAAAAAGATCTATCAAAAAATTATTTGGTCTGTAATGTAGAAAAAAAAGGGATTCTAGAATCTAATAAAGGAGTTCACATCAATTCAAACATTAAATTACCACCACTTACAGAAAAAGATATTTATTCAATAAAACTAGCAAAAAAATATGGTTTAAAACACTTTGCGATTTCTTTTGTGAACAATTCAAAAGATATAGAAATGGTAAAAAAACTAACTGGAAAAAATTCATTTATAATTTCAAAAATTGAGACGAAAAATGCGATAATTAATTTAAAAAAAATTGCCAACATTTCAAATGCTCTTTTAATTGATAGAGGAGATTTATCGAGATATATCCCGATTGAAAAAATACCAGTTGCACAAGAAATGGTTATTAAAAATTCAATTAAGCTTAAAATTCCGACTTACGTTGCAACAAATTTACTTGAAACAATGATAAAAGAATCTCTACCAACAAGAGCAGAAAGTCATGATATATTTTCCTCTTTAAATCAAGGTTGTGCAGGTTTAGTTTTGGCTGCCGAAACAGCTATAGGCTCAAGCCCAATCGAATGTGTTAAATTTTTGAAAAGGTGTATAAAAAATTTTCTTCTTATAAAGAAAACAAAATTTTCGAAAATGAGTAAAATGAAATATTTATTGAATTAAAATTAAAAAAAAGTGAAAAATCCATTATTTCTCTGCGGTCCAGCAAACTGTGGAACAAACTTAGTGAAAGCAATTTTAGGTGTAAATAAAAATATTCATCTAGAGTCAGAGCCATTTCTCCCTTTATTTCAATTCTTAAGAACAGAAATATTAAAACAAAATATAAATGATAAAAAAACAAAAAACACAGATCCTCTGTTTGAATATTATTTTTCACAATTAGACCTAAAAAAACTTTTGATTATTCAAAATAGTTCTCTGAAAGTTAAAATAAAAAAAAAACAATTAAATAGTCTAAAAAAAAATATTTTAAAAAGAATGGATGATTATGTTCCACATCTTAAAAAAAATATAAATAATCTTAAAGGTAAAAATTTTAAAAAAATCTTTGATAATGCTTTAAAAATTATTGATAAAAATCATAAAAAAAAAAATCCTAAATGGATAGGTTGGATGGATAGTTGGATTGAGGAATTTTTCCCTATTTTAGCAAAAGAATATCCTAAGGCAAAATTTATTTTAATTTTAAGAGATCCAAGAGCCGCTGTTGCTTCATATACTAGTTATTTCAAAAAAATAATATGATCCAGCTTGCACCATTGACTTTGTCATATCTAAGATGTTGGAGAAAACAAGTTGCATTTGCAGAGTATTTTAATTTATTAAATTTATTAAATAATCGTATTATTATTGTAAAATATGAAGATGTAGTTGAAAATCCAAAAAAAATTACAAAAAAATTATGTAAATTTCTTAATATTAAATACTCGAATAGTATGATCAATACTAATAATTTCATGGGACTAGGTAAGAATACAAAAAAATGGATACCAAATAGTAATTTTAATACAAATCAAAAAGGGATTTATAAGACATCACTCAATAAATGGAAAAAATTTTTGAAAAAAGATTTAAAAAATTTCATTGAATTTGTTGTTGGAATAGAACTAAAACATCTTGGTTATAAGAGAAATATTATAAAAACAAAAAAATCAAAAATTTTGAGATATCATAGTATCGATTATAAATCTTCAAAAGGATGGAGGACATCAAAAAATTCACCACTTAAAGATATTGAATTCGAATTTTCAAGGCACAAAATATTAAAGCTAGATAAAATAAAGAATCTAGAAATTACGAAAAATTTTCTATTTAAAGACGCTTTTTTGGCTTTTAAGAACAAAGTTGTAAGATAATTGTTTATTTGTAAAAAATTTAGTAAAATCTAGCTTTAATGCAGAATTTTAAAATCAATAAAACTTTTATTGGACAAAAATTTAAAACTTATTTTATTGCCGACATAGCAGCAAACCATGATGGCAATCTTAAAAGAGCAAAAAAATTAATCAAGTTGGCCGCAAATGCAGGAGCAGATGCAGCCAAATTCCAAAACTTTAAAGCTGAAACAATCGTTTCAAATAATTCATTTTTATCTTTAAGGTCCCAATTGTCTCATCAATCCAAATGGAAAAAATCTGTTTTTGAAGTATACAAAAAAGCTGAGATGCCTATTAAATGGACATCTGAATTAAAAGAAGCATGCTACAAATATGGAATTGATTATTTTACAGCTCCTTACGATTTAAGCTTTATTAAATATTTAAATAATTTTGTTTCTGCTTGGAAAGTTGGATCGGGAGATATTACCTGGCATGAAATTATTTTAGAAATGGCAAAATATAACAAACCAATTATTATTGCAACAGGTGCATCTACTATAAAAGAAGTAAACAAAATAGTTAAAAAAGTTTTAAGGATAAATAAAAAAATTGTTCTTATGCAATGTAATACAAATTATACAGCATCTAATGATAATTTTTATTATATAAACCTTAGAGTTTTAAACCAATATAAAAAAATGTTTCCAAATATAGTTTTAGGACTTTCAGACCATACCCTTGGACACGAAACAGTTTTAGGGTCCATTGCTTTGGGAGCGAGAGTTATAGAAAAACATTTTACCGATAATAATAATAGAACAGGACCTGACCATAAATTTTCAATGAATCCTTATACTTGGAACAAAATGATAGAGGCTAGCAGAAATTTGGAAAACTCTCTGGGTAACGGAATTAAAAAAATTGAAAAAAATGAAAAACAAACATCTATTATACAAAGAAGAGGAATTCTCGCTTCAAAACATTTAAGTAGAGATACAATCATTAAAAAACAGCATATGGTTTTTCTCCGTCCTTGTAAGTCAAATGCATTACCGCCTTATATGTTTGAAAAATTATTAGGAAGGAAAACGAAAAAAAAGATAAGTTTTCATGAAGTGTTAAATTTTAAAAATACTAAATGAAAATAAGGAACAAAATTATTTTTTTAATACCGGCTAAAAACGAAGAAAAAAATATTAAAAATGTTTTACTAAAATTTAAGAAATATGGAAAACCAATAGTTGTAAACGACCATTCTGCTGATAAAACTTTAGATATATCTAAAAAGTTTTCTTATAAAGTACTTAATTTAAAAAATAAAAATGGTTACGACGCTGCAATTAAATATGGGCTAAAATATATAATAAATAATATTTCAGGAAAATTTATTATATCAATAGATGCAGACGGAGAGCATTCACCAGTTTATTTGTCAAAATTTATAAAAAAATTAAAAAATAATTATTTAATCATTGGGAATAGGCATAAATATAATCGCTGGTCGGAATATATATGCAGTTTGGTTTCCTACTTTTTTTTTTCAATTAAAGATCCTTTATGTGGAATGAAATGTTATGATTTAAATTATCTAAAAAAAAATAAAAAAAAAATTATAGAGAAATTAGATTTTGATGTTGATAATTGTGGGATGTTTTTTTTTAAAATTTATAATTTAAAATATGTATCAAATATTACCATAAGAACAAATAACATTAATAGAAAATCAAACTTTGGAAATGGAATATTGGTAAATTTAAAAATTATAAAGTGTTTTTTAAAATCCATTTTTTGAGTAGAAAAATTATTTTTTTGAAATATAAAATCCATTTGGACCAAAAGATCTTACAACCACATTACCTAAATCTTTATTTTTTTTTCTAAGTGCCCGTATATACTTGTATATATCATCTTTAAAGATACCCCCTCCCAATTTTTCTGACATGGTTCGTCTGGTGTACCTTCTGCTAGAATTATGGTTTTTAAGATTTATTTTTTTTCTTAAAAAATTTTTTAAAAATAAAAATCTTGAGAAGAAATTAATTTTCAGATCATCTTTATAAAATTTATTAATTTTAAATTTAGAAAAATCATTAATAATTTTATCTGACGCTGTTTTATCTATGGTATAATTAACTCTTGAAAGTGTTTGTTTTAAATTTTTTTTTTTGTTAAATCTATACTTAAAAAAAACTAATTTTTTTATTAGTTGACATACTTCTTTTTCAGAATTTGCTTTAATTCCTAATTTGTTTGGAAAACTTCTTTTATTTAAATTTATTTTTTTTGGTGAAAATACTATGATCGGTTTATTTAGTAAAGAAGCCTGGATACCTGAAAAGGAAGAGTTGTGAATAACACATTCAGAATTTTTTATTAAACTTGCTATATCCTTATCTGATGAGTCCAAAATAACGTTTTTATTAAATTGATTTATTTCTTTCTTCCAGTCTTTCAAATTTTCATTTGGATGAGGTCTTATGACAATGTTTATATCATTAAAATTTTTGCTAATACAATTTATTAAATTAATAGAATTAACAAAATATTTTCTTAGGTTTTTCATTTGTTCAATTCTATTTAATTTTTCAATTTTATTTTTATACCTGAAAAAAAATTTATCTTGCTTAAAAATATTCTTAAGTTCCACATCAGAACTTATTCCAGAACTAATAAATAAGATATATTTTTTATATTTTTTTTTAATTTCTTTTATTTCATCAGATAAAAAGTATTCATTTATTTTAGGCATACATAAATCAAGTCTAGGAGAACCAGTCATTTTAAATTTATTTTGATATCTTTGATATTTTTTTATCCATGCATTATGGTCAAAATTTCCCCAAGTATAAAATCTATCGATTAATTTTAAATTTTTTTCGCTGCTTCTAATATTTATAAAATTATTTAATGTCTTAGATGTTGAGTGAGTAACACCTGACTCTTCGTCATGAACAACATAAATATTATTCTTTTTTTTTATTTTTCTTATATGATTAGTATCATTAAAATTCATCGACTTATAAAAATATATCCCCGGGCCAAAAAAATTAGTTGCAGCAAAAATAGACGTTTTATTACCGATTACAAAATTAAATCCTTTTTTCAGAGCACTTAAACCTAAAAATAATTTGGGTAATAATTCTCTTTTTTTAATTTCAATTGGAAGGTATAAAATTTTTTTCATTGTAAATTAATCTTAAATTTATATTTTTATTTTTAAACTTTGAATATATATTTTTCTGGATATGCAATTTTCTATTATAATTCAAGCTAGATTAGGCTCTCAAAGATTACCTGGAAAAATCTTAAAAAATTACAAAAAATATAATTTATTAGATGTATTAATCAAAAGATTAAGAAGATCCAAGAAAGTAAAAAATATTATTGTTGCAACTACAAAGATGAAAGAAGATGATAAGATTAAAGAATATTGCAATCTTAACTCAATTTTATACCATAGAGGACCAAAAAACAATGTTCTGCGAAGATATTATGAAACTGCAAAAAAATTTAAAGTTAAAAACATTGTAAGAATCACAAGTGATTGTCCATTTATAGATAATAAAATTTTAGACTTTATGATAAATTTATTTAACAAAAAAAAATAGATTATCTTTCCAATACTTATCCAGAACCATCAACTTATCCCGATGGGATGGATATTGAAATTTTTACTTTTAAAGCATTAAAGTTAGCAAACAAATATTCAATAAAGAAATCAGAAAAAGAACATGTGACAGTTTATATTAGAAGAAGTGGAAGATTTAAAACTTATAGAACAGATTTGAGTAAAGATAAGTCTAAATATAGATTAACCGTAGATCATCCTAATGATTTTGTTTTATTTAAAAAAATTATTAATAAATTCACATCAAGAATTTATACTGTTGGGATGAATGAAATTATAAATTTTTTAGAAAAAAATCCTAAATTTATAAAATATCAAAAAAAAATATTAAGGAACGAAAAGTTCATTTATGATCTTAAAAGAGATAAAATTTAATAATTAAATTTTCTAGTCTTGATTTTGTCCAATTTTTTTTTATTTTTTACTAAATAATTAATTTTTTTAAAAACTTTATCTAATGTAAAAAGATACTTTTGAACGTGTTTTTTTTTGTGTTGGTAACTAAGATATATTGAATTAGTTGCGAGATATTTCTCTTTAAGCATCATATCTGTAAAAAAAGTGTAAATTTTCTCATTATTTTTTTTATATTTGAATTGAAAGCTAGGTATCGTTTTTAAACCACCAACTTCAAGTTTAACTCCATTTCTTTTTGCTGAAATCTCCCAACCTTTTTTTATTAAATTGCCAATTTGAATTAAATGTTTTGAAACATTATTTTTAACAAAAAAATCAATAACAGCCAAACCAGCGTTAAATCCAATGTTCTCTGTCCAGGCAGTGCTACTTATAAATGTTCTGTTACCATATTTCATATATTTTTCCTTTCCAACAATTGCCGAAATCGCGTATCCATTTCCAAGAGATTTTCCATATACAACAATATCTGGTTTAATACCCAATTTTTTATAGAGGCCACCATTTGTTTCGCGCCATCCTGTTGTTATTTCATCGACAATTAAACAAATTTTTTTCTTTCTGCATAATTGATTAATTTTATTAATAAAATTCTTTGATAAATAATTGTACCTTCCACATTCTATAACAATAGCAGAAAAATCTTCCTTTTTTGTTAAATTACTCAATTCATTAAAATTATTAAATTTAAAAGGCACAATAGTTCCCTTAAGTTCCTTTGGAATCCCCATAGGGGTGAGATTTTTTAATAGATGATTATTAAGATTTTTATTGTTTTCTAAATTTGCAGCAATATACCAATCTTGCCAACCATGGTATCCACTAAATGCGATTTTTGAAAATTTATTTTTTGCCCTTGCTATTCTTATAGCTATAGACATAGCTTCACCTCCACCCCTGGCAAATTTAACTTTATTAGCAAATTTATCATGTTTTAACATTTCTTTTGCTAAGAGATATTCATCAAGCGAATTTAAAGTAGTGTTAATTCCTTTATTTATTGATTTCTTAACTCTTTTATCTATTTGATCATTTCTATACCCGAGGGTAGAGGTGCCGATCCCCATTATGCTCATATCTGTATATTTAATTTTATTTAAATCCCAAATTTCTACTCCCTTTGCTTTAGAAAAATAAATAGGCCAGGAGGAATTTGAAAATCTTTCAGGTCTTTTTGATAGAAGTCCATTTCCACCAGGTATTACCTTTTTTGCTTTAAGCCAAATTTTTTGCGACAAAATTTTCATTTTATTTCAAATTCCAATTATATGGTTTGATAAGCTTTTCAATAGATTTTTTATCATTATTTATGAAATTTGGTATTTTTAAGTTTAATTTTTTAATTTTTAAAAATTGTAAAAATTGACTTTTGTTATTAAATCCAACAATAATTTTGTCAATTAATGGATAGTTAAACAAAAAATTTGTAGCTATCTCGATTTTTGATGAGTTATTATATTGGCAAAACTTTTCCCAAGAGTGGAATATATTTTTCCATTTTTTAAAATTTTTATTTATGAATTGCATATCAGATAAAATTATTCCTTGTAAAAAAATAGATCTAACATGAAGTTTAATTTTTCTTTTTTTTATTTCATTTAAAAATTTTTTTGTTAGAAATGTTCTATCGAATACATTGCCCGGAACTTGTAAAATATCTGGTTTAAAATATTTTATAATTTTTTTATAATCTTGAGTGTTATATATCGAAAAACCAACATATTTGGTTAAATTTTTTTTTTTGAGTAACATAAAAATATTTAACACTTTTTTAATTTCTGACTTTTGTAGATTTTTACAATCATGTAATAAAATTGAATAAAATTTTCTAATTCTAAAATTTTTTTGTGATTGAGATATCTTTCTGATAACAACTTCTTCATAATTTATTAATTTGTTTGGTCTTGGTATTTTAGTTATTATATTAAATTTTGATATATTGGCTTTTGATGAAATAATATTTTTCTCGGCTTTTTTATAAGCTAAAGCTGTATCAATATAATTTATTCGGTTTTTTTTTAATAACCTAAAAAAATTATTTATATCTCTCAATTTAAAACCTTTCTTGTTTTGGTTAGTTATACCGTAAAATCCACTAAACTGAGGAGTGCCAATACAAATTTTTTTTTTCCATTTCATTATAATAAATTTTTGATTATTATTAATTTTAAATTTTATCGTTTCAAGTATATAATTTTTAATCTGATTTATTTGTAAAAGAAATTTAAAATATTTAATTTATAATGAGAATTTTAGTTTTGGGTTCATCTGGAATTTTAGGTAATTATTTAAGTCATTTTTTAAATAAAAATTTCAAAGTATTTACTAATGGGTTAAAAAAAAGAAGAATTGATTTATTGAATGTAATAGAAGTAGAAAAACTGTTAAAAAGAATAAAACCAAAAGTAATAATCAATTGTGCAGCCTTAACAAGTATAGATGCTTGTGAAAAAAATAAAAAAATTGCTTTTAATGTAAATTATAAAATTTTAAAAAATACTGTTGATGTATTAAAAAAAAATAGATTAGATACTAAAATCATACAAATTTCAACAGATCAGTTTTATAATAATAAATTAAAGAAATTTAATAAAGAGAGCATAAATTATATTCCAAATTATTATTGTAAGACTAAAAAACTTGCAGAACAAATCTGTATTAAAAATAATTTAATTGTAGTTAGAACTAATTTTTTTGGTAAGTCTAATTCAAAAAATAAAAGCTTTTCTGATTGGATATACAAATCATTTAGATCTGATGAAGAATTTTATTTATTAAATGATGTTTACTTTTCACCCTTAAATTTATTAACTTTAAGCAAAATGATAAAAAAAATTGTAGAGAAAATTGAGGTAACCAAAGGAATTTTTAATATTGGCTCCAGAAACTGTATTAGTAAAAAAAATTTTGCAATCAAATTTGCAAAATTATGTAATATTTATAAAAAAAATTATCGATTGATTGATGCAAAAAGCCTGTTTACCACAAAAAGGCCAAGGTTTATGTGCATGAATACACGAAAATTTGAAAAACACTTAAAGGTTAAAATGCCAACAATTAAAAGTCAAATATTCTATGAGGTTAAAAAATATAAATAAAAAAAATAGACTACTTAAAGAAGTTATTTATAAATATGAAAATGATAATATAAATTTATGCTGAATGGTAAATCAATATTAATAACAGGTGGAACAGGTTCTTTTGGTAAAGCATTTGCTGCTAGTATCTTAAAAAAATATGAAAAAATTAAGAGGCTAGTAATCTTCAGCAGAGATGAGCTTAAACAATTTGAAATGTCAAACATGGAACCATTCAAAAAAAAATCAGAGAAAATCCGTTTTTTTCTTGGTGATGTAAGAGATTATGACAGATTAAAAAGAGCTCTTGATAATATTGATGTTGTAATTCATGCAGCTGCTTTAAAACAAGTTCCAGCAGCAGAATACAATCCTATGGAGTTTATAAAAACCAACATAAATGGTGCTCAAAATGTGATTGAAGCATGCATAGAACTTAAAATAAAAAGAGTAGTTGCCTTATCAACTGACAAAGCCGCAAGTCCAATAAACCTATATGGAGCTACAAAATTATGTAGTGATAAACTTTTTGTTGCTGCTAATTACTACGCAGGCGTTTCAAACTTTAGTTTTTCTGTTGTAAGATATGGCAATGTAATGGGCTCCAGAGGTTCTGTGATACCATTTTTTCAAAAAATAGCAAAATTATCTAATAAACCATTTCCTATTACAGATAAAAAAATGACAAGATTCAATATAACGCTCGACCAAAGTATAGACACAGTTCTTTTTGCATTAAAAACGCAACAAGGTGGAGAAATTTTTGTACCAAAATTACCCTCATATAAAATTACTGATATTTGTAAAGCAATTGATACAAAAAAAGAAGTTAAGGTTGTAGGCATAAGACCTGGAGAAAAAATTAATGAAGAAATGATAAGCTATAATGATGGTTTTAATACAATAGATATTGGAAGACACTATATAATTATGCCTTCAAGAAAATATCAACAAAATAAAATTTTAAGATATTTCAAAAAGAAACATAATGTAAAAAAAGTGAAAAATGGTTTTTCTTATAATTCTGGAAATAATAAAAAATTTTTATCTTCGAATGATTTAAAAAAATTAATTTCAAATCAAGATTTTTAATTTTTTAAATTGCATTTATAAAGGTAATCATAAAATCAAGCCATACACATATCTATCAGTCCTCTTATTTTTTCCAATTTTTATTTGAGATTTAAAAATTCCTTCTAGTTTAAACTTATTTCTTGTTAAAACTTTACTTGATGCTAAATTAATCTTTTGGTGACCAGCCTGTAATTTTTTTAATTTAAATTTTTTTTTTGCTAAAATTGAAATTTCTTTTACTGCTTGTGTAGCATAACCTTTATTCCAATATTTTTTCTCACCAATTATGTAAGAGACATCTGCAGTTAAATTGCGTTTATTTATAGGCCCTAATTTTATATTTCCTATATGCTCTTCATTTTTTTTTATGCTATTAAAAATATAAATTCCATACAAGTGTTCAATTTTAGACTCCCTTTTTTCTTTTACAAATTTTTTTACACTGCTTAAAGTATGTCTTTTACCAGCTTGAGCAGTGAATTTCATAATATTTGAATTATTCAACCATTTAAGATATTTTATTGAAACATCAGACGCGTTAAGGATTTTAAGTTGAATTTTTTTAATTTTCATGAAATTTTACGTTTTGAATTTACTGTTAGTTTATTAATTATACATTAAATATATGACTTTACAAAAAGAACTTATAAAAATTTTAGATTATAGGAATTATGATTATGAAATAATTAATGAGTTAGATCAAATTCAGCATAAAATTTTACTTAAGAAGTACTCTGTTTCAATTTTTTTTAAAATAAAAAGACTAATAAAGAAAATTTTATATCTTTTTATAAATTTTATTTTTAAAAAAAATTTAATTTTAGTGGAATCAAGAAAACTAGATACCGTTGAAGATAAGTATGAAAAAATTGCTGGTTCATATATTGAGATTTATTTAAATTCTGAAAAAAAAACATATTTGTGTGACTTTGGTTATGGAAAAAAAGTTTTTAAACTTAAAGGGAATTCAAAAAATTATACAACTTCTTATTTGTCAAATATTTTAAAAAAAACAAATTCAAAATCATTTATGGAAATAGGTGCAGGAGAATTAACAAATTTTCTAGATATATATAAAAAAAGTGGGAATAATTTTAGGAGAATGATTGCACTTGATCTATCTTTTAATAGATTGTTTAAAGGAAAAAAATTTCTAGAAGATAATAAATTCAAGTTAGATTATTATTTATGTGGTAATGCAGAAAAAATTCCTTTATCAGATGATTCTGTTGATCTTTCATACTCAGTCCATTGCTTAGAGCAAGTTCCGCATTTAGCAGAGAAAATAGTTAAAGAGATGATAAGAGTGAGTAAAAATTACATTGTTTTGATTGAACCATCATTTCAATTTGGTTCAATAGCCACAAAAAACAAAATTTTCAAAAAAGGTTATATTAGATTATCTGATATCTTTTTTAAAAAATTCAACGCCAATATTATCTATAGGAATATTGATAGACTAAGTTCCTATACAAATTCAGCTGAAATAATTATTTTAGAAAAAGCTAATAAAAAGAATAATGGAGATAAATTTGAATTTATTTGTCCTGATTGTAAAAATATTTTAGAATTAGATAAAAATAAATTATTTTGCAAGCATGATAACAGTATCTACGATAAAAAAAACGGAATTTTTATATTTAATTAAATATTTATTGATTAATGGGTCATATATTTAAATTTTTAAAACTAATATATCCTAAATTTAAAATTAAATTTTTATTATTTCTGATATTTACTCTTTTAGCTATTACATTTGAAACTTTAAGCTTAGCATCATTAATACCAGCCTTAAATATTCTTGTAACGGACTCTGGAAGTCTTTTTCAAGGAAAAACCGATTTTATTTTAGAAGTATTCTCAAAAATTAAAATACTAAGTTATGAATATTTGCTAATCTCAGTAATTTTTGGAATTTTCATTCTAAAAAATTTATTTTTAATTTTTAATCAAATTTGGCAAAATATATTTACTTTAAATATTGAGCGTCATATCGCATCCAGATTATTTAAAAACTATTTAAATAAAGAAATGACGTTCCATTTGGCAACTCATTCAGGAACTTTAATTCGTAATATGAGTGTAGAAATAAAGAATATTTCTAAATCGCTTTCTGCTTTATTTGTAATGGTAGTTGAAATAACAGTTTTGCTAACATTGATTGGGATACTTCTATATATTTCTCCCTTTGTAACAATAGTATCATTTCTAATTATAGGATTTTCAGGATTATTTATAATTATTATTACTAGTAATCGTATCTCTTTTTTATCTAAAAATAGAGCAAATATTGATAAACAATACAATAAAAACTTAGTTGATACTTTCAACACGATTAATGACATAAAACTAATGAATAAATCTTTATTTTTTCATCAACTTCACGATTTTTTAAAAAATAAATATTTTAATAATTCAAAAAATTTTGCAGTAATTAATTCGTTTCCTAGACAGTTGATGGAAATTATAATTATAACTGTAATTATATCATTTATAATATATTCAATTAAATCAAATACTAGCTTTTCTACTGCAATAACTACTCTTGGATTTTTTTCGGTTGTGTGTTTAAGATTACTACCAGCAATCTCTCGTATAATAGTTTCATTTCAGAGTTTAAAATTTAGGTCAGTGTCTTTTAAGATTATTTTTAATGAATTAACTACTTTTGATAGCAAAGAAATATTTGTTACAAATAAAAGCAAAACAAAGAGCAGTAATTTATTTTCAAATCATATAAGCTTTAAAGATGTATCGTTTAAATATGGAGAAAAAAAAATTTTTGATTCATTTAATTTCAAATTAACAAAAAATAAATTTTTATTTATATATGGAGAAAGTGGAGCTGGTAAAACAACATTTCTAAATTTGTTCATGGGTCTTATCAAACCCTCATCTGGAAAAATTGTGATAGATGAAAATCAAAATCTTCATGATAACCTTGAGGAGTGGAGAAACATTGTAAGTTACGTACCACAGCAAATTTATCTTTTAGATGAAAATTTATCAAAAAATATAGCTTTTGGTGAAACAATTGAAGAATTTAAAAAAGATGATCTTATGAATGCTATAAAGTTTGCTAAGCTAGATAAATTCATAGATGAAAACAATTTATTAAATTTTCAAGTTGGGGAAAAAGGTTCTAGAATTTCAGGCGGGCAGCTTCAAAGAATTGGGGTAGCTAGGGCATTATATAGAAAACCAAAAATTTTACTTTTAGATGAGTCAACTAATGGTCTAGATTATGAAACTGAGAGAAAATTTCTAGAAGATTTAAAAGAATTAAAAAGTGAATTAACAATTATATTTGTAAGTCATAGGGAGCATATAAAAAATTATGCTGATGAATTTATTGAAATTAAAAAAAATTAATTTTAGCAATTTAAGTTTATTTTTAATTAATAAAGTTTATTAATAACATGTACTTTACCAAAAATATATATGTTCTCTAAAAATTCAATTTCTTATCTAACACAAAAGCAAAAATTTCATTTTAAAAATTTTTTAAATGATATTTCTTTAAATAAATATGTTGATATTATTAGATCAGGGTCGATACCTAGACCACAATATGGCCTAGGAATGTTGTTAGCTAGTAATCAAGCTTGTCAATTGAATATTAAAAAAATTTCTATTATAGAAATTGGGTTTTATGATAAAACAAGCATTAATGATTTATTAGAGTATAAAAGAATAATAGAAAAAATTTTACCTATCGAAATATATTTAAATTATTTTAATATTCCTCATAAATTATTTAATTTAAGTAATAGTATAAAAGATAGAAAAGATTTATTTAAAAATTTGACAAAAAACAATAAAGTTGAAAAATTTAAGAATATTGCTATTTCAAATTTTACAGACTTATTAAAAAATGATTTTTTGAATAAACCAATAGGATTAATAATTTTTGACACAAAAAATTATACTATAACAAATAATTCATTTAGAATTTTAGGTAAACATCATATGAATTTCTTGCCTAAAACTTTTCTGTATTTTGATCATTTGTTTAGATCTAGTGAATTCGAGGGAGAATACTTAAGTATCAAAAAATTCAATTTAAGAAATAAAAAGAAAATTTCTGATATACTGGAATTACCTGAGCAACTATCAGTAAGTTGGACAAAATGGTTGTTTTTGGCTAAAAGACTAAAATACTTAATTAACTTTCAGCACCCAAAGTTTAAAAACAATATCAAACAAATTATTTGATACAAAGGACTCCTTCAAAGCCAAACCACTTAAAAATCTTAAATATCTTTTTAAAACCTGAATTTTTCAATAATAATGTATTTTCGTAAGGTGAGTAACATTCCATCTTACCTCTAAGAGATAGTGCTTTCTGATTAATTTCTTTTTCAGAAAAACCATTTTCACGTTTAAAATCATTATAAACCCCTACATTTATTTCCTCATTTTTGGCGTACTCGGCTCTAGTTTTTTCAAATATAAAAAAACCTCCACCAACATTTAATGATTTGTAGATTATATTATATGCCTTTTGCCTCTTTGAAGGATGAATAAATTGTATTGTAAGTATGGCAGTAATGAAATTAAAACCTGAGGATTTAATATCAAAGACTGACTTTTTTGAAAATTTTATTCTTTTATCTTTATTTTTTAATTTTGCGTTTTTGATCATTGATTGCACAGGGTCAATACCTAAAAATTCTAAATTATAATTTTTTTTTGGATATTTTTTTGATAAATCAATAAGCAAAGTTCCTGTTGAACAACCAATATCTAATATTTTTGTTTTATCGGATATAAAAAATTCTGATAACTTTAGTGCAATTTTATGCAGTTCTAAATAAAATGGAACTGATTTGATAATGTGTTGATCAAATTTTTTATCAATATCATTAAAAGTCCAACCGCTAGTAACCATAGAAATATTATCACCAACTTTACTTTTCATAATATTTATTCTTATAATTAAAATTTAATAATAATATAAATCTTCGTTCTGGGCTTTTTGCAACAGAATGATAGCTATTTTTAGATCTTTTAAATGCAAAAAGTCTATTTTTTTTGGGTTTTACTGTTTTAAAGGTTGATAATTTGTTATTTTTTTTAAGTTTTAATATTTTAGTACCACTTTTTTTTGTTCCTTCATACAAGTATAAAATACCGCTCCATATCTTTCGATCAGTGTCAGTATGTGCTTTTATTTCATAACCTCTATTATCCCAAGTAAGTGTTAAATTTAAAAATCCTTTATTTATTAAATCTGGATTTATTTGAAGGTCTGAAAAAAGTTTTTTATTAATCTTTTTTTTAATTGATTTATGTATATCTTTTAAAATTATATAATTTTTATTTCTTTTATTTACATTTAATTTATTGTGATTGACAAATCTAATAACTTTCCTTTTTTTTGATAATCTCTTATTTTTTAGTGATTTTCCCACATCTTCAGCAGAATTATAAAGTTCATTCCTCAAAAGCAAAAGATTTGATAAATTTTTTTTGTTGAAAAAATTATCTCTGATGAAAAAGTTATATGGTAATTTATAAGTCTTGATTTTTGTTTTATTTTGCATTTTTTAAAATCAATTTTGATATCTCTTCATTAGATAATTTTAATTTAAAAATCATATAAAAAATTACTACAAAAAAAATTTTAAACTTCATCTTTGGTGAGATATTTTTGTCTTTAATCCTCAAATCATTTAATATTTTTTTCGGTATACTTTTTATACTTAATTTTTTAAAAAATTGTATTGCAAAATTTCTAGTCCCTTCTTTCTCTTTTTCAACAAAAATCTTTGGATCGAGTTTTAATTCTATACATCTTTGTTCTAAACATTTTTTTAAAAAAAATTTTGATACTTTTTTGGAATTTTCATTAATTATAAACCTATGATCAATTTTTTTTGTTGCATAATTAACAATCTCTTTATCCAAAAAAGGTGACCTTAGTTCTATGGATGTCATAATTGCGGTTAAATCTGCTTGAGGGTCAGATATTTCTGTCATGAATACGTTCAAATCAATATATCTGATTAAGTCACAAATGGTGTATGCATTTTTCTTATAATTAGGATTTTCAATAATATATTTTTTGGTTAATTTTTTAATTAATGCAATATAAACTTTTAAATCTTTAGAAAAATCTGATCTCCACCCAGAAAAACTAAATTTTTTAACTAATTCTATTGAATTTAATTTTTTTAATTTTTCAAAATCAAAATTTAAAATTTTTGTATAATTTGGATACCCATAAAAAATTTCATCAGCACCAACTCCTCCTAGACATATTTTCATTTTATCCTTCATCATTTGTTTATATAAAGGCATCATCGAAGGTGCTGTACCCCACCTTGGAGGAAGACCTGTGTATCTAATAAAATCTAAAGTGTCATTTAGGTATTCATTTTTAGTTACATTTACAATTTTATAATTTAATTTTAATTTTTTGAGTTTGTTTATGGATTTCTGAGCTATATTGTCTATGCCCTCAGCAATTTTAATATAATAAGGATGATCTCTTCTATTTTTAAAGTTAGAAATCATAAGAAGTGTTGAATCTATTCCTCCAGAAAATTCAAAACAAACGTCATTATTATTGTCAATATGTTCTTTTATTTTTCTATCTAATAATTTATTAAAATGATTTATTGAGTTTTTTAATGACTGTTTCTTATTATTTTTGACAAAAGTTGTTGAAATATTCTCTTTAAGAAATTTAAATCCTTTGTTATTTAGAAAAATTATATCACCAGCTTTGACTGCAAAAACATTTTTAAAAAATGATAAATTTGGATTTAGCAAACCTCTAGTTCCAAACTCTTCATTTGATCCCAGGTATTTTTTTAAATTTTCTTCAGAAATAGATCTATTTGAGCAATATGCAACACTATAAGGATCATTTCCATAAAACCAATTTTTTTTATTAAAAGAAAAATACAAGCTTTTTTGACCGTAAATATCTTTAGTTAAAATGCAATTTTCAAAGTTTTTTTTAGTATAACCTATTGCAAATGCACCATTAAATTTTTTAAGTGCATCAACAAAACCAAATTTCTTAATCATTCTGTGAATTACTTCAGTGTCTGATAAATTCTTATTTCTTAATTTTAATTTAAATTTTTTATTAAGTTCCTTGTAATTATATATTTCACCATTAAATACAAAAAAATCATCGTATGAGTATTCTGTTAAATGTAATGGTTGCATAGATGAAAATTTTCTTCCTGTGCATGCTAAACGAGAAAAAACATATGATCCTAATTCCCCAATTCTGATTTTTACGTCATCAGGCCCCCTAGTTTGAATTCTAGAAAAAATCACATCAAGTTCTGCTGCATTTAATTTTTTATTTGTAACAAAGAACCCACACATTATATATCTAAATTTTTTTAGCGATAATTATAATCCTATCAGAAATTAATTCACTTAGAGATATGTTCGAAAAATTTTTTTTTGCATCATGTAAAAGTTTTTTCACTCCCCCAGCTAATTTGATTTGTTCATGATATTTTTTTTTGTTGGATTGTTCCAAGTGAATAATTTTCCAATTATTTTTTGATAAAATATTGAATAGATCATCTAGGGTGTTCCTTGGATAAGATAACCCATTGTAATAAAAATTTACCATTTCCTTGAATCTTTTAGGATGAATTTTTTTTGCATAACTTTCATATTCTTTTTCTTTTAAAATTACATGCCCCCATGGGATAAAAGTAGAGGCATATCTATGTGCTCCATTATAAGAAAAAAAAGAATTATGCTTGATAAATAAAGTCGAATTTTTCGATGAAATTTTTGAAACGTTCAGAAATAAATTTTTCCAGTTTGGAATATGATCAATACTTTTTGCAAAAATAAAATTATATTTTTTTTTGTTTTTTATTTCATGAACAAACTTTTTTAAAAAAATCCAATTTGATTTTTTTTTATAGAGATTTATTTTTTTTGGTTTAAAAGAAATTGCCTCATGTGAAATCAAATGTTTATAATTTTGTATATCTAGTACTTTTTTTTCCAAAATTGTTTTAATTTCACTTTTAAGCTTATTTTTTGTTCCGATTGGCCACGAAGTTTGATGTTCACCATCTTCGTATGGATCAATTCCTGTACTAGAATTACAATTTAGATATTTTGAAACTAAAAAAGGCAATAAACCATTACCTGTTCCTATGTCAAGAAAGTCAATTTTTCTATTGTCACTAAACTCTTTAATTGCACTTGCAACTTGGTGAAATTGTAAAATTATCCTTCCAATTTGCCTTTTTGTTATTTTATTTGAGGGTGGTGAGTCATACCAATTAGTGCCCTTACTTGTAGGGGTTAAAAATGGAATAAGATTTTTTTTTTTACCGTAAAATTTTTAAAATACATTTATTTATTGATAAATACCTTGATAATTAATTAAATGCTTTTAAGTTAACTTTTAATCAATTTTTTTTTATTATCAATGATAAAAAAATACTTATTTACCATTTTAAAATCTTAGTTATAAATGAAAAATTTAAAAGCTTGTTTATTTATTTCTGATGAAGGATTTGGACATACTATTAGACAAAGAGCTTTAATCTCAGAATTTTTAAAAAAAAAAGTTAAAATTACAGTAGTAACTTCAAGTAAAATTTCTTTGTTAAAAGAAAAATTCGGAAATCTAATAAATTACAGAATTAAATACAATAACATTGAAACTTTTAAAAAAAAGAATGGATCACTTGATTTAATCAAAACAAAAAAAATGTTTTTGGATTGGTTTAATTGCTCATCGAAATGGATAAGTGAAGAAAAAAAATTTTCAAAAAGCTATGATTTTTTTGTTTCAGATTTTGTGCCTGAGGCTTTTATTTTGGGAGAAAAATTAAATATAAAATGTTATGGAGTTTGTCATTTTACTTGGGATTGGTTTTATGAGAAAATTTTAAGGGGAGAAAATAAAATACTTAAGAAATTAAAATTTTATATTAGCAAAGCAACTAAAATATATTTTCCACCGTTAACTTCAAAAGATAATTTAAAAAAATATAAAGATAAAGTAAAATTGGTTAATTTCATTCTTTCTGATTTTGATTTTAAAAAAAAAGAAAAAAAAAGAAAAAAATTAAAAAAATGTCTAATTATGGATAATGGAAATTCTACCTTAAGATCATTGATAATAAAAACTATCCCGTATTTAAAAAAAATAAAAAATATTGAATTTATTATAAGAACAGATTTACTTGATAAAAAATCACAAAAAGAGATAATGGAGTCAGATAACTTGATACCAGTATTTGGTTTAAAAAATACTCACTCAAAAATTTTAGAATGTGATTTTTTAGTTGCAAGAGGTGGTTATAACACTATATCAGAGTGTTTAGTATTGAATAAACCATCTCTTCTTTTTGAGGAGAAAGATAATCCAGAGATAAATTATAATTTAAATACTGTATTTAATTTAGATTTATGTGATTTATTGAAAAGAAAAGATTGGGGAAAAAATTTCAAAAAAAAACTTTATAGTTTTAATAAGCATAAAATGAAAAAAATAAAAAAAACATTCGAGGGAAAAAAATTTACTAATACAGGGTCAAAAGAAATAGCATTAGACATCCTCAAACAACACAATAATTAGAATGAACAAAAAAAGAATTTATATGGTTTTGGAAGTGCAACATCGAGAATTGGATGCAAGAATTGCTTTTGCAATTAAAGCCTCTCAGCTGGGTTATTCAACTGTATTTTGTAAGAAAGCTTATCTTTATTCAAAATCAAAATATCTTACAAAAGGAGTTGTTATTTTAAAAAGTATAGGAAAAAAAAATATAAAATTTATCTCTACCCTAAAAAAAGATGGTCATATAGTTTGTAGCTTTGATGAAGAAGGGTTACTTTTTCATGACTCTGAAAAGTACTGTAAGAGAAGATTACCTTTAGAGTGTTTTAATCAAATCAAATATTTTTTTGCATGGGGAAAAAATGATGCAGAAGCGATAAAATCTTTTTTTCCAACACAAAAACAAAAAATTAAGATTACAGGCAATGCTCGAATAGAGCTTTTAAAAAAACCTCTTAATCAAATATATATTAAAGGTGCAGAGGAAATTAAAAAAAGGTATGGTGAATTTATTTTGGTAAACACCAAATTTGGTTACGCAAATTATATAATGCAAAACAAAAACTTTTCAATAGTAGATGGTCTTTCAAAAGCTTGGAATTTAACCGATAAAGAAAAAATTTTTTATAAATATATTTTAGAGTCTCAATTAAAAAGAAGACAAGATTTAAAAGATTTATTGGATTTATTTGAAATAAAACATCCAAAGATAAAATTTATTATTCGACCACATCAAAGCGAAACTCCAGATTTTTGGAATAATGTTAAAAATAGAAATGTAATTATAATTAGAGATGGAAATCCTTCGATAAGTTGGATGATAGCAGCAAAAAATGTTGTATCATTTAATTGTACGACAGCAATTGAAGCAAAATTTTTTGATATAGATCATTTAAATTATGTTCCATTAAGTCAGCATGATTTTGAGCTTCCCAACTTGATTAATAAAAATTTTGATAATATTATTGACTTAGAAAAATTCCTAATTCAAAATAACAAGTCACAAGATAAAAAGTTATTAAACATAAAAGAATTAAAAAATAATATAGAAAATATTGACAGTGATTATGTTTTAAACATAATTGAGTCTATTAAAGATGAGTATTTAAATTTTGGTAAAGTAGAGAAAGATAAATATTCTAATTCTTTTTTTCTTTTATATTTTAGGTTGAAAAGGTTTATTATTAATTTATTCACAGTAGAGCTTAAAAAATTAAAAAAAGATAACGCATATAGGTTGCTTTTACAAAAAAACCCAAACACAAACATATCAAATATTAAAAAAAGATCTCGAGAAATAATGGATATTTTGGATTTAAATAAAGACAAGATTAAAATATCTGAGATTTATCCAGATGTTTATTGTTATGAGAGTATTAATGACAAATAAAATAGATTATTTATCAAAGTTGAAAAATAATATTTCACCTATATTAAAAAATATCTCTAAACCAAATATATTAGAATTAGGAGTGAGATATGGAGTATCCACAAATTTTTTTTTAAAATATTGTGATCAAAATGATGGAAAACTTTTATCAGTCGATATAGATGATTGCTCAAATGTTGCCTTATCGAAAAATTGGAAATTTATTCATTGCAGAGATGATGATTATGAAAAAATTATTCAAGATAAAGATATGAAATTTGATTTAATTTATATTGACAGTTTTCATAATGCTAAACATGTAAGTAAAATAATTTATCTTTATTTTAATAATTTAAAGAAAAACGGCTTCATTTTTGTAGATGATATAAGCTGGATTCTTTATAGCAAAAATAATGTGAGAGATAATTTTAATTCAGAAATAAATAATTATGAAACATTTTTTGAAATATTGAATATTTTAAATTCAAACACTAACAATATTTCAGTTAATTTTGATTTTACATTGTCAGGATTATGCAAAATAAAAAAAATTTCGGACTCTGAATTAAATAAGAAAAAAAAAATTAAATTGAGAAATTTTTCAATTAAAAATTTTTTAAGAAATATATTAATGAAATGAAAATAGCTATAATAACAAGCGCAGGTTTAAGTGGTGCTGGTGCTATATCTGATTATTTATTATCTAGAGAAGATTTTGTTAGTCCATTTAAAAAAAAAGTTGATTATAAACAAGATTATGAATTTAGAATTTTGCACGATCCTTTTGGAATTGAACACTTATATAACAGCTTTTATAAAAATTTTAGTGTCAATAACGCTGCTTATGCTTTCCATCAATTTTGTCTTTACACAAAAAATCTAAAAAATTTAAAAGATGTGAAAACAAATAAAAAAATTTACAGTGATAATTTTTTTTTAGAACTAACAAAATATACGAAAAAAATCATTAAATTATCATATTATGGATTGCCGCAACATTTCAGAATTCAAATGAAAAAAATGGATAGAATTAAATGGAGAATACAAAATTTTAATAATCAAAAATTTGCCCAAGATACAAATTTTTATAATATGGTAATTCCAGTTTCAGAAAAAGAATTTTTAATTCATACAAAATCTTTTCTAAAAAAGATAATAAATTTACACAATCGATCTCAAAAAAAAAATATAGTAATTGATCAAGGAGCTAATTTTTGGAATCCTGAAAGTGTTAATAAATATTTTGATAACTCTAAAGTAATTCAGGTAATAAGAGATCCTAAAGGTGTATTTTCAAGTATGAAAACCAGAAAGTCACTTTCTTATCCAGGAAATAATATAAAATTATTTGTTAAATGGTTTAAGGAAACAAATTTAATTGAAAGAAAAATACAAGGAAAAAAAACTTTAAAAATTAAATTTGAGCAATTTATAATTAATCATAATACAGTAAAAAAAAAGATTAATAAATATTTGAAAATTAAAAATATAAAAACAAACTTTGATTATATAAAAACAAAAAAAATTTATTCAATTATAAAAAAAAATTATCAAAGGAAGAAATAAACTACATTAACAAAAATCTTAAGGAGTATGTATACTTTGATATTTAGTTTATTTATTTTATTATATTAAGATATGTTTAAATTTCCTTATTCTTTATCATTTTTTATGACAAAAAATTAAAGATGAGATTTTGATTAAAAGTTTATAAATATTGAATATTTTAAAAAAAATCATATAACTTCAAGAAAATTTTTAATTATGAAAAAAATTACATTTATAAGACATGGAAAAGCAGCAATGGAGGGGTCAGATAGAGAAAGAGTTTTAGATGCCGATGGTATTATTCAAGCAAACTCACTATGTAAAAAAATTAAAGATCTATTTGAAGGTAAAAAAGTTAGAATAATTTCTAGTCCCTTTAAAAGAGCGCTTCAAACTATAGAAAATCTTTCTTTGGATTTTGGCGCCGATATAGAAAAAAGCGATGCTTTGGAGGAAATAAATATTGGAAAAGATAAACAATTATCTAAACATCAAATAATTGAAAAAATGTGGAGCGATGAACATTTTAAAGTAGAAAATGGATCATCCCAATCAGAGCATGTTGAAAAAATCAAAAAAGATATTAATGAAATTTTAGAAAATTTTTATAAGAGCGATTATAATTTAGTATTAGTTTCACATGGAAATTCAATAGGAATCATTTTAAAGTATTTTTTAAATACCAAATTTACATTTAATGACTGGAAAAAAATTAGTATGCCAGATATATATTTTCTAGAATTTAATGAAAAAAACAAAATTATAAATTTCAAAAGAGATATAACAGGCATAGAAAAGGTTTTTACAATTTAGATATGAGAGAAGAAATTAACAAAAAATATTTAAAAGAGAAACAATATAAAACAACTCAATATCTTGAAGCCAGAATAAAAATTCATCAATTTACAAAAAATAAAGTAGGTTTTCATGAATGGATATTTAGTCAATATGATCTTTCTGAATTTAAGAAAAATAATGATAAAATAAAAATTTTAGATGTTGGTTGTGGAACTGGAGTTTTTTGGAAAAAGAATGTCAATAATTTTAAAAAATTTAATCTTGATATTACTTTTACAGATGCCACACCCGCAATGGTTGAGAAGGAAAAAATTAACACTGAGGAATTAAATGCAAAAAAAACTTTCGAAATAGCCGACATAGATAATTTGGAAAAATACAGGGGTCAATTCGATATAGTTTTTTGTCATAACGTTCTTTACCATGCAGAGAACAAAGATAATTCAATAAAGAATCTCAAAGATTGTTTAAATGACAAGCCTTCTTCTTTTTGCAGCATAACGACGAATAGTGAAAAACATATGTTAAATGTTTATGAAATTGGTAGAAATTTAGATAAAAATTTTCCTACTGATAGAATAATAGACACTTTTACTGAGGAAATAGCTGATCAAATGTTACCAAAACATTTCAAATTAGAAAAAAAAATTGAGGAGGAAGAATTAAGAGTAACAGACTGGGATATTTTGATGGGCTTTGTAGCTTCAGGAGTTGAACCAAGAGGAATAAAGTTAGTAGATAATTTTTGGGATGGGTATAAAAAAATTTATGATGAAGAATTAAAAAAAAATGGATATTTTAAAATAATCAAAAGATCACCTTTATATATTTGTAAAAAAATTTAGCCAAATAGTAATGATTTTATGGATAACTGGAATTTCTGGAACAGGCAAAACCACTATTGCTAAACAACTTTACAGAAAATTTAAAAAAAAATATAAAAGTTCACTGTACCTAGATGGTGATGAAATAAGATCAGTTTTCCAGAATAATCTTAAGTACACTTTAAGAGATAGGAATAAAAATGCTGAAAGATTTATATTGCTAGTAAAGTATTTATCTGATCAAAAAATTAACTTAATAATTAGTGCAAATATTACATCAAATAAGTACAGATTAATTGCTAGAAAAACATTAAAAAACTTTCTCGAGTTACATATAAGTGCAAATTTAAAAAATTTGATTAAAAGAGATTACAAGGGTTTATATAAAAATGCTATAAAAGGAAAAATTAAAAATGTTGTAGGAGTTGATATTAAATATCAAAAACCCGAGAAGGTTGATTTTGTACTTGAAAACAATGGTAGTAAAAAGGAATTTCTTTATAATATCAAATATATACTTTTGAGTCTTAAAAAAAGTAAAAAAAAAATTTTTTGAATAATATAATTATTATTAAAAATAGGTTATTTAGAATTGATTAATTTAAAAATTTAACAATTATTAAATTAAAACTGAACACATGAAAGAAATTAAATTTATTTCTAAAGCTCATAATTTAGATAATTTAAAAAGAAGAAATTTAAAAAGTTTTGAAATACCAAATTTTTATTTTTTTTCAGTTTTAAAATGGAAAAATGATAAAAAAAAAATAATTAGTGAAATTAGATCAAGTTTATCAAGATTTTTATGTATAAGGTCATCTTTCATAGGAGAAGATACATCAAAGAATTCACTTGCTGGAAAATTTGAAAGTTACATAAAAATTAAAAATGATAAAAAAAACTTAACTAAATATATTAATTTATTAATTCAACAGTATAGAAAATTTAAAAAAAAAAACTTAGATAAGCATGTAATATTAATTCAAAACTTTGTTATCGACAACATATGCAGTGGGGTGATGACTAATTATTGTATCAATGACGGTTCGCCATATTACACTATAAATTATGATGATATTTCAAAATCTACTGAAAGTGTTACATCAGGAAATAAAAACAGTTATAGAGTTTTGTTTGTACATAAAAGTAACGTTGAAAAAATAAGAAATAAAAATTTTAAAAAACTTATTTATTCATTTCAGGAAATTGAGAAAATTTATTCTAAAATTGGATTAGATATTGAATTTTCTATTAGCAAAAAGAATAAGATAAAAATACTTCAAATTAGACCTATCAGTGAAAAAATTAAGTGGCTTTCATTTGATGAAAAAAAATTTGAAAAAAATTTAAAAAAAAACGAGGTTAAATATGATGAAATTAAGAAAAAAACAAAAAATCAAAAAGATTTGATATTTTCGTGTATGTCAGACTGGAATCCAGCTGAAATGATAGGAGTGCAGCCAGAATATTTATCTTATTCTCTATATGATTATTTTATAATGAATAAAGCCTGGTTTAATGCAAGAAAGGAGATGGGCTATGGTTTTGGAGAGCCAAAGGGCTTAATGGAAAATTTTTTAGGTAAACCTTACATCAACCTAAATCTAAGCTTTGACTCCTTAATACCTTCACGTGTTGGAAAAAATTTGAGAAATAAATTAGTATCTTGGTGGTTACAAGAAATTAAACGAAAGCCATTTTTACATGACAAAATAGAATTTGATGTTGTATTAAATTGTTTTTATTTTGGACTAAAAAAAAAAATAAATACATATAAACTTTTATCGAAAAAAGAAAAAAATCAACTATATGATATATTTTTATATCATACAAAATATTTAATCTATAATTTTGAGAAAGAGGCTAGAATTCTTAATTATAAATTAAAAGATCTTGAGTTATTGAGAACTAAACTTCAAAAAAGAAAATTAAGTCAAAAAAATATAAAAGAAAATTTAAAAATATTATCTGATAAGTTGGGGTCACTGGGTATTATTCCTTTCGCAAAGTTTGCAAGATATGCTTTTATAGGAAAAAAAATACTTATCTCTATGTTAAAAGAGAAAATAATTTCAATAAATACTTATAATACAATCCTAAGCAATATTAATACAATTAGCAATGATTATGTCCAAGATAAAAAAAATTTAAAATCAAAAAAAATAAATCAAATTCAGTTTGACAATCTTTATTATCATCTTAGACCAGGATCTTACGACATTACTTCACGAAGATATAATTCAAGAATAAATGCTTATAACTTAGGTTATAAAATTGACAAAATCTTAGATTTAAAAAAAAAGGGGGTTACAAAAAACATTTATTCAGCTGACTTAAAAAGAATCGGAAGATCTATAGATAACAAAATTCCAATTATCAAATCAGATACTTTTTTAGAATTTATAACTAATTCTATGAGATTGAGAGAGAATTCAAAATTTATTTTTACCCGAACTTTGAGTGATATTATTGAACTAACCAAGAAAATAAGATTTAAAAAAAAAATTAATAGAGAAAATATCAACTTTTATGTTTTAGTTAGTTCGTTAAAAAGCAATCGTAAATTTAAAAGTATTGAGAATAAACGATTTTTTACTAGAGAAAATAGATCAGCAAAACTTTCATACTTAATACAGTCTAATAAAGATTTTTTTGTTTCATCAATTCTAATGACAAAACCTAACTTTATCACTCAAAAAAAAATAAAATCAAAGATTTTAGATTTACGACAAAACAAAAAAATTCAAAAAGAGCTAAAAAATAAAATAATTTTAATTGAAAATGCCGATCCAGGATATGATTGGATTTTTTCTCATAAAATAAGTGGTTTAATAACAAAGTTTGGTGGTGTAAATTCACATATGTCAATTAGATGTGAAGAAAAACAAATACCAGCAATAATAGGGGTCGGTGATGAATTGTTTGAAAGTATCAAGAAGGAAAAAATCTTAGAAATTGATTGTAAATTGCAAAAAATTAATCTTTTAAATTAATGAAAATATTTATTACTCCTAATATAAAAAAATATCATAAAACATATATCGATTTTTTAGACCATTATTGGGTCAATTTTTTTAAAAAAAATAATATAGAATATGTATCATTAAATTCCGATATTAAGAACTCACTAAAATTATTTAATGTTTTTAATGATAAAAAAAAATTACTAATTCTGACAGGTGGTTCTGATATTGGAAAAAAATCTTATGAGTCTATTAGAAGAGATAATTTAGAAAAAAGATTAATAAAATTAGCTTTAAAAAAAAAAAATACCTATTCTCGGTATTTGTAGGGGAGCTCAATTATTCTCTAAAATAAACGGTTTTGATCTAATAAAAGTTAAAAAACACATGAAAACAAATCATTATGTTAAATTTAAAAAAAATTTTTTAAACTATAAAAATAAAGAAAAAGTAAATAGTTTTCATACATATGCAATAAAAGAAAAAAAGAAAAAAAATTTTGAAATAATTGCACAAGACTATCAAAATTTGGTTGAACTTTATTCATATAAAAAAAAAAATTTATTTTTTATGTGGCATCCTGAAAGAAATAAAAATTACAAAGAATTAAAAAAAATCATTAAATTTTTTTATGAAGATTAAAACAATTTTGATTATGCCCGTAAAATTTAAGTCTTCACGACTTATAAATAAAAATATTTTGCCAATAAAGCGATTACCAATGTTTGTTTATACATTTCTGAAAGTAAAAAAATCAAAAAAGATAGATAAATTTTATGTTTCAACAGAAAGTAAAAAAATAATAAAAATATGTAAAAAATACAAAATTGATTTTATAAAAAGACCTTATTACCTCGCTAAGCCTGATATTGAAAAACAAGCAGTCATAGTCAATTGTTTAAAAAAATTGAAAAAAAAAAATATTAAACCAAAAATAGTAATTTCTTGTCAGGCAAATTCACCACAAATAAAAATAAAAGATATTGAAAATGCTTTAAATTTTTTCAATAAGAAATTATTTCCGAGTTATCCAATTAAAGAATTAATTTCAGTAGGAAAAGATAATATTCAAAATGCTTCATTTAGAATAATGACTTACAAAGCCGCATTTCAAAAAACACTGAGCACGAAAATTGGCGTCTTCTTTACTAATTGTATGGATATTCATACTTATAAAGAGTATAAAAAAGTGAAAAAATCAATTGAATCTTAACAATGGCATTATTAATCGCTGAACTTTGTCAAAATCATAATGGTGATGAAAAAATCGTTGAAGAGATGGTTCAAGCGGCCGCTGAGTCTGGGGCGGATTATGCAAAAATTCAATCAATAGATTCATCTGAATTAACATTCAGAGATAGATTTGAAAATGGATTGATTGAAGGTGGAAAAATAAAAGTGATTAAAAGACCTTATCAACAAGAATATGATCGTTTAAAAAATTTAGATTTGACTGAGGAGTTTCAATTAAATTTTTATAAATTATGTAAAAAATATCAAATAAAACCAATGACCACATTATTTACTAGAAGTAAAATTAATCTTGTAAAAAAGATGAATATTGATTGTCTTAAAATTTCAAGTTTTGATTGTGCATCTCACAAATTAATTGATGAATTGAAAGAATTAGATATTAAAAAATTTATTATTTCTACAGGAGCAACATATGATAGGGAAATTTTTGAAACAGTAGAGATTATGAAAAAAAATAATTTAGATTTTTCACTTCTTCATTGCATCTCAATTTACCCAACCACTCCAGATGTAGCAAATTTGAACAGAATTAAATTTTTATCGAAATTATCAAAATCAGTTGGAATAAGCGATCATTCAAACCCAGAAATATATAGATATAAAATAATTGCTGCCTCTATTTTGTTAGGAGCCTCACTCGTCGAGAAGCATTTTACTATACTTGATAAGGATAAAACTAAAGATGGCGTTGTTTCTGCAAATCCTACACAATTAAAGGAAATTTCAGACTTATGTAAAATGGATTTAGAGGATTTAGGCTCATATGTTTCTGAAAATGTAAAAGAATTTGAAAAAATGAAAGGTTTTGAAACTAGAGAATTAACGGAAACTGAACTTTTAAACAGAGATTATTATCAAGGGAGGTTTGCATCAAAAAAAGGTAAAGAAACAATTTTTAATTGGGAAGATCGTAAAGTTTAAAACTCATGAAAGCTATTATTTTATGTGCTGGAAAAGGCACTAGAATGTTGATCAATTATCCAAAATCATTGATAAAGACAAATAATAATAAAAGTTTATTAAAAAATATTTTTTTAAATTTTAAAAAAAGTGGATTCAAAAAAAATGATATTATTTTAGCAACAGGTTATAAACATAATTTAATTAAAAAAGAAATTGGGAGTGGACCAAAATATATTTTTAACAAAAAATTTGGATCCACAAACATGGTTTATACATTAATGAGTTCCATTAAGAATTTAGATGAAGACATAATTTTAAGTTACGCAGATTTAGTATATGATTATAAAAATATTGTAAATTTAAAGAATGATAATAAAGATTTTGTTACATTAGTTGATAAAAAATGGATGAGTATTTGGAAAAAAAAGAATAAGTTGGAAAGCGACTCAGAAACATTGAAAATAAAAAATAATAAGATAACAGAATTAGGTAAAAAAACTAAATCTATTAAAGATATAGATGCGAGGTACGTAGGAGTTACTAAAATAAAAAAGAGTGTCTTAAACGATATAAGAAATTTTTTTTTCAAAGAATTAAAAAAAAATTCTTGGAAGTTTTATAAAATTGATATGACAAATTTTTTTAATATATTAATTAAAAATGGATATATTATAGAGAGTAAACAAATTTTAAAAAATTGGAATGAGTTTGATGATGCAATCGATTTAGATAGAAACTAAGTATAATTTTTTGAAAAATCGAATTATTTTAAGACATAAAAAATCTTATTTATTAAAAATTTCATAGAAATTCGGTATTTTTTTTTTTTAAAAAACTTTCTTAAAAAATTATTTATTAAAATAATTGTAATTAATAATTTATTCTGTAAATGATTTAAACGAATATTTATCTCCTCATTAAGATGATCTTCTGCCGAAAAAGTACTTGAATACGAAACATTGACTTTTCTGAAAATACCAATTAGTTCATCTTTTTTAGTCGATACTCCTCTAAATTTATTTTTTAACATTCTATAAAATAAGTCATGATCAGCAGATAATTTAAATGAAATATCATATAAGCCTAATTTTTTTTGTGCTTCGTTTTTTATAAAAAAACCTGAAGAATGACTTGGATAAAAATCAAAAGACCAGAAAATTTTTTTTGGGTAAAAACCATGTTTAATTTTCTTTTTTTTTACTGTACCAAAAATAAAATCAATATTATCTTTTTTAACAAAATATTTTTCAATTATATTTAATGCATTTTCATAATATAAATCTCCGCTATTTATAATTCCCACATATTTGCCTGAAGCATATGTTAAGCCTTTATTCATAGCCTCATAAATGCCAGCATCGTTCTGTGAAACCCATAAATCAATAAATTCTTCATATTTTTTAATAATATCAACAGTTCCATCCTTTGAGCCGCCATCAATAATAATGTACTCTAAATTTTTTTTTTGATTTATTACTGATTTTATTGTCTCTTCAATATTATTTTTATCATTCAAAACCACTGTTATGATAGTAAATAAAAAATTATTTCTCTTTTGGTTTTTAGCCCTATTCCCTCCCCATAAAGATTTTTCAATCGGAAGATAGGCATTTTTATAGCTTAAATCATTTTTATTCATCAATAACCCTTAATGAATATCATTAAATAAGATTTTAAAAAATCGAAAATTCAATGTAAAAAAAATAAATATATTGTGCAAAAAAAAGGCATTTTAAAAATTGTTTAGTTCAGAAAAAAGTATAATCGAACTAATTCATACAGTAATTATTTTTTAGATATGTTAAAAAAATCAAAAAATAAGCATATTATTTTCAAACATAAATTAAAAAATCAAATCTTTTTAGATTTTGATCGTAAATAAAATTTATTATTTTCAATATATCTATATAAAATTGCTGAAAATATTATTGTTAGTGTGTAAGAACTTATTACCAAAAGATTAGCCTCTGTTAAACTTAGATCCAGCTTAACAAAATTTGTGTCTTCTTCAAGATAAGTTTGAAATCTAAAAAAAAATCTTAATATTTGTGTTAATATCCAAAATATAAAAAGATGGCTCATATAAATTGAATAACTAATTTGTCCTAAGTAAACAAAAAATTTAAAAGTCAAAATTTTTCCAATCAGAGTTCCGTTATCTAACTCGCATGAAAATAAAATAGTTAGTCCAAATATTAATGGAAATAAAATTTGTAATTCCTTAGATAAAAAATTAAAAGAAATGATTGAGATTATTACGAAAATTATAGAAAAAGTACTCTTATTTTTTTGGTAAAATGATAATTTTCCTACTATAAAATAAATCTTACAGAAAATGACACCAAAGTAAAAACCATAAATACAGTCCAACAAGGATTTGTAACCACTATGTGAAGCACCAAAGTAAATATCATCGTTAACTCTAATTAAAAAAATTATTAATAAAATAAGAATTGAGTAGATCATTTTCGATGATTTCATTAGAATTAAAGCAAATAAAATGTAGGTTAAAAATTCAGCTGAGATAGACCAACTAGGTGTATTAAAGGTATATTCAGTTAGAAAAGTATGAATTAGAAAAACATTATAGACCAAAGCACTTAAATCATTTTTGCTAAAAGCTTGATTATTTGCATCAAGATCATAATAAATTTTAATGTAATATTTAAAAATTTCTATACACAAAAAAATAATTAAGAAAAAAAGATGTAAAGGATATAATCTCAAAAACCTCTTTATGACAAATACCTTAAATAGGCTTAAATTGTATAATTTGTCATTGTAATTATAAAAAATAACAAAACCACTCAATGTAAAAAAAAAGTGAACAAAATGTCCATGGGCTAAATTGTGATTTACTATTGGTGAATTTACATCAAAGTGAATAGCAGCGATCATTAGTGCTGCAAAACCCCTGAATGTTTCTAACGATGAAAATTTTTTATTAGTCATAAACTGCTTATTATAAATTGAATACTATAGTATATAGAAATATTAAATGAAAAAAATATTTTTAGATCTGGGAAATCAACCGCTTGCAAATAATTTTAGCAAAAAATATATTCCGCCAATATTTAGACTTAAACTCAAATTTGATACAAAGTCAAAATTAGTGATGATAAACAAACATATGGAAAAGGAAAGAATGTTTAATAAATCTTACCCTTATAGATCCTCTAAATCAAAATTAGTTAGAGAATTATTTAAAGAATTATCAAAAAAGATTAAAAAAAAATTAACTCCTGAAAATATTTTGGAAATAGGTTGCAATGATGGATCGTTTGCATCAAATTTTAACAAAGAAAAGGTTGTATGTGTTGAACCTTGTAGTGATGTTGCAAAGGAGGCAAAAAAAAAGGGTTTGAAAGTGTATGTTAATTATTTTGATGATTTACTAGTAAAAATATTATTAAAAAATCATCAAAAATTTGACGTAATATTTTCTGCAAACACTATAACGCACATATCAAATCTTAATTCTGTTTTTGCAAATATAACGCAAATTCTTGCTGATCATGGAACATTTATTATTGAAGAACCATCTTTATTAGAAACAATAAAAAAAAATTCCTATGACCAATTTTATAATGAGCATATTTATGTTTTTTCAACAATAGCTTTACAAAATATTTTAAAAAAAAATGAATTAGAAATTTATGATGTCGAAAATATAAAAGTTCATGGTGGTTCTAATCGTTATTATATAAAAAAAAAAAAAAAAAAAAAAAATTAAAATTTCACTCAGGTTTAAAAAAAATTTGATTTTGGAAAAAAAATTTGGAATAAACACGTTTGCTTGTTATAAGAAATTTTCAAAAAGAGTTAAGAAATCTAAAAAAAAATTAATTCAATTGATGAAAAAGATAAAGGAAAATAATCAAAAAATTATAGGGTATGGAGCATCAGCAAAAGCAGTGACGATTCTAAATTATTGTAATTTAAAAGAGAGTTATTTTGATTTTTTTTATGACACAACACAACAAAAAATAGGCAAATTTTTGCCTGGGACTAGAATAAATGTTTTAAAGTATAAAAAACTTAGAGATAATAAGACCTATGTTTTTTTAGGAGCCTGGAACTTTTATAAAGAAATTTTAAAAAAAGAAAAATCTTTTTATATGAATTCTGGAAAATTTATTACCCATATCCCTTATCCAAGAATTATATAATAATGAAAAAAATTTATTTTTGGTCCCCACATATTGATCCACAAGTAGCAACTCTAAAATCAGTTTTAAATTCGATAAATTCATTAGCCAAATACAAAAAAAACAGCAAAAATTTTTTAATAAATGTTTTTGGTGAATGGGATAACTTTAATCTTAAATTAATTGAGAAGATTAATTTGATCAAAAATAGAAATTTAAAAAATCGGAAATTTAAAGGTTTTTTTAATTCAAGATATTTGTACTTTTCAATTTTTCTATTATCTTATTTACCTTTAAAAAAAATCTTAAACAAGCATAAACCAGACTATCTAGTTATCCATTTAATTACTTCCATACCAATTTTATTATTTATCTTCAATAAATTCAAAACTGTATTAATTTTAAGAATTTCTGGATATCCAAAACTCAATCCTTTGAGATTTTTACTTTGGAAAATAGCTTCAACCAAAATTAAATATGTTATTTGTCCCACTGAAGAGACAAAAAACTTTTTATTAAAGAAAAATATTTTTAGACAAAATCAACTTATTTTTATTCCTGATCCAATATTAACTATTAGAAAAATTAATTTTTTAAAAAGAGAAAAATTAGAAAGACAAATTATACCCCCCTTTTTTTTGTGTGTAGGAAGATTTACAAAACAAAAAAATCATATTTTTTTAATAAATTTTTTTTCAAAAAATCCTCATTATTTGAAGAATCATAAGTTAATTATAATTGGCCATGGAGAGTTAGAGAAATCTTACAATGAAATTATAAAAGATAAAAAATTAAGTAATAAAGTTGAAATTTTAAGTTATAAAAAAAATATTTTTAAATATATATTTAATGCAAAATGTGTCATCTCATGTTCTTTATGGGAAGATCCTGGATTTGTTATGATAGAAAGTGCTTATGTTGGTACTCCGATTATATCTTCTGATTGTCCGAGTGGACCAAAAGAATTTATAGGAAAAAATGAAAATGGATTTATATTTAAATCAAATGATGAGAATAGTTTTAGAGAAGCATTAGATAACTTTACAAATTCTTCAAAGAATGAAATTGAAAGAAAACTTATCAATGCAAAAAAAAAATCTAAAATGTATACTTGTTTCTATAACTCAAAAAAATTATCAAATCTTTTGAATGGCTATTAAAAAAAAAAAAATATTAATTACTGGGGTTGCTGGCTTTATAGGCTTTTCATTAGCAAGAAAAATTATTAAATCTAATAATTATAAGGTAGTTGGTATTGATAACTTAAACTCTTATTATATCAAAAAACTTAAATATAAGAGGTTAGCTCTCTTAAAAAATAAAAATTTCAAGTTTTACAAAATTGATTTGATTGAAAAAAAAAAACTTTTTAGTTTGTTTAAAAAAAATAAATTTGATGTAGTTTTCAATCTTGCCGCACAGGCTGGAGTAAGATATTCATTTAAAGATCCAAAATCTTACATTAATTCTAACATTATAGGTTTTATAAACCTAGTTGAAATAATCAAAAATTTTAAGATACATAAGTTTTTCTTTGCATCCTCTAGTTCAGTTTACGGAGATCAGAAAACATACCCCAAAAAAGAAAGTTCTGAATTAAATCCAATGAATATATATTCACTCTCTAAAGTATCTAATGAACAATTTGCAAATTTAATAAGCAAAACAACAAATACTAAAATGATTGGTTTAAGATTTTTTACTATTTATGGCCCATGGGGTAGACCAGACATGATGATTTTAAAATATCTGATTTCAGCTTATAAGGGTGTGAGTTTCCCACTCTATAATAATGGAAATCATTTTAGAGATTTTACTTATATTGACGATGTAATTAATATTTGCATTTACTTACTTGACAAAAAAATTACAAAAAAGTTTGATATTTTTAATATATGTTCATCTAAACCAATACTTATAACTAAAATTTTAAAAGATATAAATAAATATTCAAAAAAACCATTAATTAAGAAAAAAGCACGAGATAAAGCTGACGTTTTTAAGACTTATGGAGATAACAAAAAAATAAAAAATTTTTTAAATAAAGATATAAAGTTTACCAGTCACCATTTAGGAGTTAAAAATACATGTAGTTGGTTTTTAGAAAATAAAAAAATTTTGATTAAATAAATTTTCATTAATCATAAAGTTATTTAAAGCAATTTATTTTTATTCATAAAATAGAGAATATTTTGGCAGCGTTTATCCCAAGTATATTTTTTTGCGGTTTCATAAGCATTAATTTTCAAGTGTCTATTTATCGTCTTTATTTGTAGCGCAGATTCAATTGCATTAGACCACTTTTTATCATCATTAGTTTTAACCAATAAACAATTAAAATTATTTTTAAGTATGTGTCGATAAACTTTTAGGTTTGATGCAACTATAATCATTTTAGCGGCTAAATAATCAAACATTTTTAATGGCGACATGTACTTTTGTATTAAAATAGAACCTCTACCCTTAACTTTATTCTGATAAGGCATTAAAGCAACTTGATATTTTGATAAAATTTGAGGTATTTTTGAGTAATTGACGTAATCAAAAACTTTAACATTCTCCTCTCTTTTTTTAGATTTGTAGTACTTTTTTTCACCATAAATATGAAAAAAAATTTTTCTATTTTTCTTTGCTAATCTTAATATTTGTTCAATTCCCTTTCCTTCAAAAAAACTTCCGATATAAATACATGTCTTTTTATGGATCAATTTCTTTTTATAATTAAAATCTTTCAAACTAACAGCGTCGTCTAGAATTAAATAATTCTCTTTCCTAATTTTGTATATTTGATTTAAATTCTTATTCAAAAAAATAAATTTTAAATCGTCTATTAAATATAATTTTTTAAATAAAACATAAATTATTTTTGAAAACCCTGTAATTTCGTGATGTAATTCTAAAATAATTTTTTTTTTAAAAACACACGCTAATAGAGAAAAAACTATACTACGTGAAAGAAATAATGCATCATCTTCAAATTTTTTAGATAGAATTTTAATTGAAAATATAATTCGAAGCATAAAGTTAAGTAAAATAAAATTGTTAAAAATAGAAAAAATTTTGAATTTATAATCTATATTATAAATCTTATTTATCTGATTTATATTTTTTTTATTAATTACAAATAAATTAATGTCATACTTTAGTTTGGAAAAAGCTTCACACATTTTCATAACGTGAATTGAGTATGCAGATTTACTTGGCAGATTTAGCTCTGCAACATAATAAATTTTTCTTTTTTCTTGCATATGTAATTAAGAGCTGATTAGTTTTACATGTTTTTCAAAATAAAAAAAGATTAATGTATTATTTATGGGGCCAATAAAAATAAATAAGGATTTGGTATCTATTATAATACCTTATTATAAAAAAAAAAAATACATTTTAAAAACAATAAACTCAATTTTAAATCAATCTTATAATCATTTTGAAATAATCTTAATTTATGATGATGAAAACTTAGTTGATTTATATTATTTACAGAAATTGTTTAAATCAGAAAAAAAAATTAAGATTATAAAAAATTCTCAAAATATTGGATCTGGATTATCTAGAAACAAGGGAATGGATTATGCAAAAGGTGAATTTATAGCGTTTATAGATGCTGATGATATTTGGAAAAAAACTAAGTTAGAAGCCCAAATTGATTTTATGAAAAACAATAAGCTTAAATTTAGTCATACTTCATATGAAATTATTGACAAAAATGATAGAGTTGTAGGAAAAAGATTTTCTAGAAATTTTAAAAAAGTGAATGATTTAATCAAGTCTTGTGATATCGGATTATCAACAGTAATTTTAAAAAAAGAAATAATTGATGATCAAACAAAGTTTCCGAATTTAAAAACGAAAGAGGACTTTGTTTTGTGGCTAAAAATTCTTCAAAAAAAAATTTTAATTAGTTCTTTAAATGAAACGTTAAGCTCATGGAGAAAACTTGACAATTCACTTTCTAGCTCAACTACACAGAAATTAAAGGATGCTTTTAAAGTTTATAATCATTATATGAAATTTAATTTTATTAAATCATTTTACTACGTTATATGCTTAAGCTTTAATTTTTTAAAAAAATAGTATGAATTATTTCATTTTTTTTTTTATTCCATTTTTTATTTTTTTTTCAAATTTTTTTATTACTAAAAATAAATCCTTCTTTAATTTTTCAGGTGACTCTCACCAAAAATATTTAGGTACAAAAAATACACCGTTAACTGGTGGAATTTTTTTGATACTATTTTTATCAATTATTTTTATTGAAAAAGATCTAATATTTTATACTTTTTTGATACTTATTTTTTTATTGGGACTATTTTCTGATTTAAAAATTTTATCAGTTCCATCAAGAAGATTATTTTACCAATTTATACTAGTTGTACTATTTATCTCTTTTTCAAGTCTTGATACGATTTCAACCAGGATTATCTTTATCGATTATGCTCTACAAAATTATTATCTAAGTATTTTTTTTAGTACTTTTTGTTTAATTATTTTAATTAATGGTACAAATTTTATGGATGGTCTTAATGGTTTAGTTCTCACATATTATTTAATAGTTACTGCTTTACTTTATAAATTAAATCTTTTAATTGGAATAAATTTTACAGATTTAGATAGTATTTACTTGTGTTACTTATTGTTTGTAATGATTATTTTTAATCTTTTTAATAAATTTTATTTGGGTGATTCTGGAGCATATTTATTAGGACTATTAATTGGTTATATATTGATAAAGTTACACAATTATACTCCGAATATGTCACCATTTTTTATTGTATTATTGTTGTGGTACCCATGCTTTGAAAATTTGTTTTCAATTATAAGAAAATTTAAATTAGGCAGATCTCCAGTCACCCCAGATAGCAATCATTTTCATCAACTATTATTTTATTTTTTTAAAAAAAAATTTAAAATTAGTAATTTAACTTGTAATAATTATTCAAGTATAACTATCAACTTTTATAATTTTGTAATTTTATTTTTTGGTAGCTATAATATTTATAATACGCAACTTTTAGTTATATTAATTTTAATTAATACGATAATTTATACAGTTATTTATTTAAAATTATTCAAGTTTAAATACAGAATTTTAATTTCTGATAAAAAATAGTTTTATCATGTGAGTTAATATTAAAAACCCGTCTTTAAAAACATTAACTTTTTTTTCCCCACCAATTCTCGATCTTTCATAAGCTTTAGATGTTATTAATTTATGACCTTTCCTTTTGGCTTTAATAGGCAGCTCAACGCAAAATTTAAAATCTTGTGAGCTTAATTCTAATTCTTTAACCTTTGAAGTTTTACCTATTATGTATGTATATAAGATATCGGAAATATTTAATCCAAAAAATAATACTCCAATTTTGGTAAAAATGAAGTTACCAATTAAAGTAATTATCGTATCATCATCGCTACCACAGTTTTTTTCATATCTAGTTCCAAAAACAAAATCAGCCTCATTCTTCTTTATTTGCTCTAGCATTTTAGATATTTCACTGGGATCAAATGATCCATCGGCATTAAATAGACAAAATAACTCGGTTTCAACAGAGTTTATACCTGTAATTAGTGCATCACCATAACCCCTGCCTTCTTGATAAAGAATTTTACAATCATAATCTTTTGTTGATTGGATAGTTTCTAAATCCTCTTTTTCTAAAACAATTAAAATCTTAAGATTATAGCCCTTTAATTCATCAAGTACTTTTGGAAGAGACTCTTTTTCATTTTTGGCAGGAATTACTAATGTAAGATTATTCACGAATTTTTTAAGTTTATTATTTTATATTAATAATTGAAATTTTGATTTATCTTAAATTATTAACTTTTTAAATAAAATTCTTTGAAATTCTTTCTTTAGCGATAATGTAAGAAAAAATTATAGTAATATATTAATGAATTTATTAATTTATTTATCATTTTACGTATCAATAATCATATCGGTAATTGGATATGCTTTAATTTTTCAAAAATTATTAAGAAATTCGGTTGATATTGAATTTGAGTATAATTTATTGGGAGGTATACTTTTCTTAACTTTATTATCTTTTTTAACACATTTTTTTTTAAAACATGGTTACTTACATAATATAATTATTCTCATAACTGGAATAGTTTTATTCATATTTTATTTTATGAATGAAAAAAGAATATCTAAAATTTATTTTAGGTATATTTATTTAATTTTTGGAATACTAGCGATAGGATTTCTAACATCAAAAACCCATGATGATTTCCCTTATTATCATTTTCCTTATACTTATTATTTAACTCAAGAAAATTTGATAATAGGTATCGGGCATTTAGTTCATGCTTTTAGAACACCATCGTCTATTTTTTATCTAAATTCATTGTTCTATCTACCAATTATAGAATATTTTTTATTCAACATGGGAGCAATTTTGATATTTGGTTTTTCTAACTTAATCTTAATTTTTAAATTAAAAAATGACTACAAAAGTAAAAATTATGATTTTATATTTTTTTTAACCCTCCTATCTTTTTTATTCATAAATATATTTTTTTATAGAATAGCTGAACACGGAACTGATAGATCTGCACAAATATTGATCTTTATTTTATTCATTGAAGTTTTTACCTTATATAGAAAAACGGTAGATATAAAAAAAATTTTTTCTAAAATTTTTATTTTATTGGGACTCATTATACCGCTTAAAGCTTTCTATGTTCTATATTTAATAATTCTTCTACCGATTTTTATACATTTTATGAATAACAGAATTTTTTTAGGTTTTTTTAAAAATTTCTATTTTTATATTTTTTGTTTTATTGGTTTTTTTTTAATACTTGTTAATATTTTTAATTCTGGCTGCATTTTATATCCTATAAGTTTTTCGTGCTTTTCTAATCTTGAATGGTCAATGTTTAACGAAGCTAAAACTTCAAACGATTGGTACGAACAGTGGGCAAAGGCTGGTGCCGGTCCAACGCACAGAGTAGATAATCCAGATATTTACATACAAGGGTTTAATTGGGTTCCAAATTGGATTGAGATGTATTTCTTTAATAAGGTAAGCGACTTTATACTCGGACTACTTCTTTTGCTAATCATAGTCTTTTTCACATTTTACTCGAAAGATAAAATTATTATTAAAACTAATAAACAAAGTTATCTAATATATTTCACTGCTATTATTTTATTTTGTGAGTGGTTTTATAATCATCCGAGTCTTAGATATGGTGGCTTTAGTTTAATTGCGATAATTATGTTTGTGCCATTTTCAATATATATTTCAAAATTTTCTTTAATAAAAATTTTTAAAGAAAAGATTATTTTTTTGATTATATTATCTTTAATTATATTTATTGGAAGAAATTTAGATAGAATTAATGATGAAGTACAAAAATATGATTATGATTTATTTTCATATCCTTATTATTATTTAGATAACGTCCATTTCAGAGTAGACAAGCTTTTAGATAAGATATTGCTTAATTACAAAAAATGTACGGAAGAAAATAAAATAAATTGTGAACGTTTTAATGGAATATTAGTTACTAAAAAAAATTTTTACTATATTATAAATAAAAATTAATGATTATATTTATAATACAAGTTGGTAGAAAAAAAATTTTTTAAATATGAAAAAAAAAATAGCCTTAATTTTTGGTATTACTGGTCAAGACGGATCTTACTTAGCAGAAATATTATTAAAAAAAAATTATATAGTACATGGGGTAAAGAGAAGATCTTCGAGCATTAATACTCTTAGGGTGGACCACATATATCAAGACCCTCACGATAAAAATTACAGATTCAGACTTCATTATGGTGACGTTACTGACACTTTGTCTGTTTCAAATATTATAAAAAAAATAAAACCTCATGAAATATATAATTTAGCTGCCCAGTCTCACGTTGCTGTTTCATTTGAGGTTCCGGAATACACTGCTAACGCTGACGCACTGGGTGCTCTTAGAATATTAGAAGCAATAAAATTTCATAAACTTGAGAGAAAAACAAAATTTTATCAGGCAGGTACTTCTGAAATGTACGGCAAAGTTCAAAGTTCACCTCAAAATGAAAAAACCCCTTTTTATCCTTTGAGTCCTTATGGAGTGGCAAAATTATATGCGCACTGGATTACCAAGAATTATAGAGAAGCTTATAAAATCTTTGCTTGTAATGGAATTTTATTCAATCACGAGAGTCCGAGAAGGGGAGAAACTTTTGTTACTAAAAAAATTATTTCTGCACTTTGTAAGATTAAAGAAGGAAAACAAAAAAAATTATTTTTAGGTAATTTAAATTCTAAAAGGGATTGGGGTCATGCGAAAGATTATTGTTTTGCTATGTGGAAAATACTCCAACAAAAAAAACCTGATGATTACGTTATAGCCACAGGTAAACAATACTCAATTAAACAATTCATAAATTTAACAGCAAAAAAATTAAATATGAAAATTATTTGGAAAGGAAAAGGCATTAAAGAGAAAGGATATAATAAGCTAGGCTTTCCTATTATTGAATGTGATAAAAATTATGTTAGACCATTAGATGTAGACACACTTCTAGGTGATGCTAGAAAAGCGAGAAAAATACTTAAATGGAAACCTAAAAACAACATTGATTTGTTGATCCATGAAATGATTGAGTCAGAATATAAAATGTTAAATGCAATTAAATAAAAAAAGTAAAATTTTCATTGCAGGTCATAATGGTATGGTGGGTTCATCAGTATTACGACACTTTAAAAAAAAGGGTTATAAAAAATTATTTTTTAAAAATAGAAAATCTTTAAATTTGATTGATCAAAAAAAAACACTTTTTTATTTAAAAAAAATAAAGCCAGATTTCGTTATTATTGCAGCTGCAAGAGTTGGTGGAATTTTTGCTAACAGTGATCAAAAAGGAAAATTTATCTACGAAAATATTATGATACAAACAAATTTAATTCATTCTTCTCTTTTGGCAGGTGTTAAAAAACTTATTTTTTTAGGCTCAAGTTGTATCTATCCAAAGTATGCTAAGCAACCTATTAAAGAAGATTATTTGATGACAGGAAAACTTGAAGAAACTAATGAACCTTATGCTATTGCAAAGCTAGCAGGTTACAAGATGTGTGAGGCTTATAATAAACAGTATAAAACAAATTATATATGTTTAATGCCCACAAATCTTTATGGACCAAATGATAATTATAATCTAAATACCTCACATTTTTTTCCGGCAATAATTGTTAAAGCCCATACTGCACTAAAAAGAAAAACTAAGGTGATAAAAATTTGGGGAGATGGTTCTCCAAAAAGAGAATTGATGTATGTAGATGATCTCGCGGATGCTTGTGAATTTTTTTTAAAAAAAAAAACAAAACATTCATTAATAAATATTGGCAGTGGCGAGGAAAAGACAATTTTAGCATATTACAAATTCGTAATAAAAAAACTAAATGCTAATCTAAAAATAAAATTTGAAAAGAAAAAGCCAAACGGAACACCAAGAAAAAAATTAGATCTTAGTTTAGCAAAAAGATATGGCTGGAAATCCAGGTATAAATTAGATGAAGGATTTGATTTGACTTATACAAGCTATTTAAAAAAGTTGATTTTAAATAAAAAATGAAAAAATTTGTTATTGTTACTGGTGGTAGTGGTTTTGTAGGAAGTAATTTAATTAAATTTTTAATCAAAAAAACTGCATACACTATAATCAGTATAGATGATTATTCATCTGGAACTAAAAAAAATCACATTAATTCGAAAAAAGTTAAGTATATAAAAGGTAATACAAAAAATATTGATACTATTTTAAAAAAGTATGCAAAAAAAATTCACTCTGTTTTTCATTTCGGAGAATTTTCCAGAATCTATCAAAGTTTTTTAAAAATGAATAAATGTATACAATCTAATTCAATAGGCACTAATGCAGTTTTTGACTTTTGTTTAAAAAATAAGATAAAATTGATCTATTCGGCAACATCTGCATCCTTAGGAAACAAAGGAAAAGATAAAGATCTTTCACCGTATGCCTTTACAAAAGCCAAAAATTTGGAACTGTTGGAAAATTTAAGAAAATGGTTTAATTTTAAATATGAGGTCATATTTTTTTATAACGTATATGGACCCGGTCAAATTAAAAAAGGTGACATGTCAACTGTAATTGGAATTTTTGAGGACTGCTTTTTGAAGGATCTACCTTTGCCAGTAGTAAAGCCTGGTTCTCAATCTAGAAGATTTACTCACATTTCAGATACTGTAAAGGTTTGTTATAAAGCTTGGAAAAGTGATAAATCAAGATTTTATAGTATTTCAAATAGAAAAAGTTATTCTATTCTTGAAGTTGCAAAAATGTTTGGGAAAAAAATTAAGTTTTTACCTGCAAGAAAAGGCGAGAGATATGCATCCGCCTTAACAACTTTGAGTTTATCAAAAAAGATTTATCGAACCTATGGTAAAATAGATTTAAAAAATTACGTTAGAGAGTTTGTTAAAAATATGTAAAAATCACGTTTTTTTTTGATAAATCCCTGTTTACATTAAATAAATTATCTATATAAAGCATTCGCCGGTAATTATTGCGAAAGTGTTACACCCGATCCCATTCCGAACTCGGAAGTTAAGCCTTTCAGCGCCGATGGTACTTTGTCTTAAGATATGGGAGAGTAG
>MDTG01306938.1_pt1 | contig 45474 bp, 47 predicted proteins | sample 811421 | NCBI WGS metagenome assembly MDTG01 (sample SAMN05326645, study PRJNA326480) | marine metagenome | isolation source: seawater | place: Pacific Ocean: South East | collected 2011 | reverse complement strand
GGTCTGTATCGTTCTGCTGGCGGTGATGCTCGACCGCACCTCAAAAGCTGCACTCTCGCGCATTGATCGCACTAAAATTGAAATGTGAGGGGTGAGGATATGACACAAGAAACAAAAGTCAGCCTGCGCGGCCTATACAAAATTTTCGGCAATGATGATAAATCTGTACTGCCGCATGTGAAAGATGGCATGGGCAAAGAAGAGCTTTTAACCACCCACAAACATGTTTTAGGTCTGCGAGACATCAACGTCGAAATGCGAGCCGGCGACATCACTGTGGTGATGGGCCTTTCGGGCTCGGGCAAATCCACATTGATCCGCCACCTCAATCGCCTCATCGAGCCCACAGATGGCGAAATCTTGGTGGATGGCGTCGATGTAATGAAGCTCTCGACAACCGATTTGCGGCAAATGCGCCAGGACAAAATGTCGATGGTGTTCCAAAAATTCGCTCTTCTGCCCCATCGGACGGTGTTGCAGAACGCCGCTATGGCACTCGATGTCAAAGGCCTCCCGACACAAGATCAAGAAAGGGAAGCCAAAACTTGGCTGGCGCGTGTGGGGCTTGGCGGATTCGAAGATCATTATCCGGCACAATTGTCCGGCGGAATGCAACAACGGGTGGGTATTGCACGTGCGTTGACCTCAAATTCTGACATCATGCTTATGGATGAGGCATTTTCTGCACTCGATCCACTCATCCGCACCGACATGCAAGATTTGCTTCTCGAACTGCAAGTTGAATTGAAAAAGACCATAATTTTCATCACCCATGATCTCGACGAGGCGCTGAAACTGGCCGATCATCTGGTGATCTTGAAAGATGGGGCCGTGGTGCAACAGGGCGAACCGCAGGGCATTTTGATGAACCCAACCGATCCGTATATCGAAGATTTTGTCTCTGACATAAATCGGGCAAGGGTTTTGCGCGTGCGGTCGGTCATGCAGCCGCTCTCAAAGGGTGAATTTTCCGGCGATGTGCAGGCCAATGACAACCTCGAAAGCCTAATCGCCGCCTCCGGTGGCGACACGGCTCTGCGCTACCGCGTCTTGGATGGTGACAAAAAACCCATCGGTACGCTCGACATGCGCGATTTGGTCAAAGCTCTGGTGCCACGTATTTCCAGCTCCGAAGCCGGCACCCGTTATCATTGAGAAACAACACTCAATTAAAGACAAAGCCCAGCGCCCGCCCGATCAAGGCGGGCGTTTGATTGTATGACGTTTACGATCCATAGGCCCGGCGTCGGGGGCAATTAAGACCTCTGAATAACGCCAGTTCAACTCGAAACGAGGGCCACGCCACCGGGCAAAGTGTTGCGGTCTGGCGGGCGTTGCTGCGGTGCCCCTAGCCCGCAGGACCAAGCAGCGCCTCAAGCGCCCCGGCCTCCAAGGTGCCACTGCGGCCGATACAAACCACACCAGCGGGTTCCAGCTTTTGGCTGAGCTGGATCTCAAAGCGGCGTCCGACCGTTTGAATAACCCAACTCCTCCCTTCAGAATCTCGCAGGAAGCCTTTCGCACGGATCACGCCATAAGTGCCGGTCGCCAAATTTTGCGCCAAATCCCCTGGAACACATGGCGGTATTTGCCTGAAGGTCAGGGTTTCATAACCTGCATCTGCATGGGGGCTGGCTTGCGGCTTGGCGTTTGGGCCTGTCAAGCCGAGTATGATGTCGGGAGGTAAGCGCCCTTGGGTTGTTGTCACAACCCTGGCCTGTGGTGCGGTCGCCTGTAGCCAGGACTCTACCGCCTCAACGCCGCCCACATTCGGCTGCAAATCCGTCTTACTGTGCACAATCACATCCGCATCCGACAATTGCCGCAAGATCATATCTCCGATGTAATCATCCTCCGCCTGCGCCTGTATCCGTTCACCATCAGCCAAGACCACGACCCCAGCCAAAGCAAATCCGGGCAGTATCGAAATGCTAAGAGCCACTGTGCCCGGCATAGCCACGCCCGAGGCTTCAATCACCACATGGTCCGGCGGCGGCACAAGCTCGGACAATTTGATCAAAGCCGCTGTGAGGTCTGAGCCAAACGAACAACAGATACAGCCACCAGAAATAGCAATTATATCCTCGCTTTCGGCTTCGATTAAATCTTCGTCAATCGGCAGGTCGCCGAATTCATTGACCAAAATTGCAATCCGGCGCCCCGCCGCATTGCGCAGCAGATGGTTGACCACGGTGGTCTTACCAGCTCCCAAATAGCCCCCAATCACAGCCACCGGGATTACTGGCTTCAAAGCTCTGCCGCCGGGAAAATACGGCCGCCCTGTACCGTGCCCCACACTGGAATATCCTTAAGTTCCATCGGTTCACAGGCGGTCGGGTCTGCCTCAAGCACGGCAAAATCCGCCTTTTTGCCGGTTTCAATTGAGCCAATCTCACCATCCAGATGCAGCGTATAGGCCGCGCCCATGGTAATCGCATAAAGCGCTTCCGATACTTCGATCCGCTCCTCTTCTCCTTGCACCCGACCCGAGACAGTGATGCGATTGACCGCAGCCCATGCGGTAAAGAGCGGGCTCAACGGTGTAATCGGCGCGTCGGAATGAATCGCCATCGGCAGGCCACTGTCTAACGCGGTTCGGCAAGCATTCATCCGAGTGGCCCGGTCTGGCCCCACTGTGAGATTATAATGCTCGTCGCCCCAATAATAATGGTGGTTAGCAAAGAGATTGACACACATACCTAATTTTGCTGCCAAACGGAATTGCGCGGCATCTGCCAATTGGCAATGCTGCAGAGTGAAACGGTGATCAGGATTGGGATGGGCTTGCAAAGCAGAAGCCAATTTCTCCAAAACCAATTGCGTGGCCTGATCACCATTTGTGTGCGTATGCACCTGCAGCCCGGCCTCAAGCGCCAGATGCAAAAGCTCTGACAAATGCTCGGGCGCGATGTACCAAAGCCCATTAGGCGCACCATTATGATAGCCGGGCCAGCGCAACCGGGCAGAGAACCCTTGGATAGAGCCATCGACCACGATTTTGATCTGCCCCAAACGCAGCCGATCAGTGGCCCGTTTTTTCATCGTCGCCACAGCCTCAACCAGCTCACGGGCGGACAGACCAATAAAAAAGCGAAACGGCATGAGACGAACGGGGTACTGCGGCTCGCCAGTGACACGCAGCATCATTTCAACCGTATCCTCATCCATACGCGAGGCGAGATCCGTGATAGTTGTTGTGCCCGTACGAACACAGAGTTTCGCGAAGTTGCGTAGTCCAACCTCATCGGCGTCCAGAAGATTGCGCTCAAACCCGACAAAGGGACTGACAGGTGTCATCACCTCGGGCCCTTTTAACTCACCGGTGGGCAAGCCATCGGTGCCCAAAGGGATGCCCGGGTGATTATAGCCCGTCTTAAGCATGCCAGCCAGTTCGAGCGCTTTAGTATTCACATTCATAATATGGCCCGAGGCATGTAGAACCCCAACGGGACGCGTGGTGGACACCCGATCCAGATCCGCGCGGGTCACGGTGGTGTTGCCCATATAGATGGGGTCCAATTGCCATCCTGAGACAGCTGCTGCAGGATCCTTAAGCTTAGCTTCGGCCGCTTGCAAACGCTGGACGAACGCATCGACACTTTTCACACCGGACCAAACCTTGCCATCTGGATCAGCGCGATCAAACCAGCCACAATACACCTTCCTCCACAACGAGCCTTCCATCACATGAGCATGACCTTCAACGAATCCGGGCATCAATACCTTGTCGGCGAAACGGTTATCGAGCGTTACGTCGCCCCAAGTTTGCAATTCAGACAAGCTGCCAGCCCCTAAAATACGCCCATCGCGCACGGCCACGTGAGTGGCATCTGGACGACTTGGGTTCATTGTGATGATTTTTTTGGCGCTATAAACGATTGTCTCGGACATGGGTTACCTTGAAATCTGGTTGCTTTGTATAAAGGTAAAGAGGTTTTAATCTTTGGAAAAATAGATTTAACTGCTTCCAATAAGCTTTTTTTTGGAGGAATGGCCTAATGAATTTTACACTCAAACAATTACGTTACGTGGAAGCGGCAGGACGGCTCGGATCTATCGCCAAAGCCGCTGTTGAAGTTTCGATTTCACAATCTTCCATCACCGCTTCCATTGATGCTTTGGAGGCATCTCTGGATTATGCACTTTTTGTACGCACGCCGGCTAAGGGCATAACACCCACCTCAGCGGGCCGCGAAGCATTGCAGCTAATCCGCACTTTTTTAAACCAATCGCAGCAATTTGAGTCTGAATTACAATCGCAGGGCGGAGATGACGCAGGACTGGTCCGGATCGCTTGCTATGCCACCGCAGCACCGACGTTTTTGCCGCCAATCCTAAAATCCATCACAGAAAATTTCCCTGGGATTTCTGTGAAAGTGATGGAGGGTAATATGATGGCCATCGCAGACTACCTCGACAATGGGGAAGTTGACCTGGTGTTCACCTATGATCGGCATGTGCCTCACGGCCAATCCTTTGAACCGCTGTTTACCGCCCCTCCTTATGCGTTAATTTCGCGCTCCGATGAGGCCAGCCAGCGACCTTCAATAACATTTGAGCAACTCAGCAAGAAACCCATGATCATGCTTGATTTACCCTATACGCGCGACTATTTTTTTAGTCTTTTTCGGGCTCGCGGTCTTGAGCCAGATGTCGCCCATTCCACACGATCCTCCGAAATTGCTAAAGCTTTGGTAGAGGGCGATTTTGGATTCACGTTGCTGAACATTCGACCGCGCAATTACAGTCCCAAAGACAGCCGCTACAGCGTAGTACCAATTTCAGATTCGTCCGACGTGCCAATTTTTGGTATCTCAACTACTGGAAATCTGCGCCAACCCAAAAATGTGCGCTCCTTCATCAAAATTTGCACAAAATTACGGGATGATGGGGTTTTTGATTGCTGTACAGTCACCGCATAGGAAAAATATTAAATATAATTATTATATTTCCAAAAGGCCCAATAATTATACCCAGAGGTGCTTTCAAAACAATGAGAAGGCGATCAGTTGATTTATTGTGACAGTTCATGGCCCGACAAAAAACAAGCAACCTTGTGCCCATCCGAGTGCGTTTCTAGCATTGGCGGGGCCTCTTTGCACTGTTGCTCTGCAACGGGGCATCTTGACGCAAACCGGCACCCTTTGGGCAGGTTAATGGGGCTGGGTGGATCGCCTTGCAGACGCACCCGGTTGCGTCGGTCCCGTTTTTTGCCGTATACGGATGGAACGGCACCCAGAAGTGCTCTGGTATATGGATGGCGTGGGTTAGTGAACAGGCTGACACGATCCGCCAGTTCGACGATCTGACCAAGATACATCACAGCCACTGTGTCGCAGATGTGCTGCACCACTCCAAGATCGTGTGAAATGAACAGATAGGTCAACCCCAACTTTTTCTGGAGATCGCCCATCAAATTCAAGATCTGCGCCTGAATGGCCACGTCAAGTGCCGAAACGGGCTCATCACATACAATTAGTTCTGGGCGCGTCGACAATGCCCGAGCGAGGCCAAGACGTTGCCGTTGACCGCCTGAAAACTGATGCGGAAACAGCACCCGTTGCTCCGGGCGCAGACCTACCTGCCGGAACAATTCCGCCACTTTTGCCTCACGTTCTTGGGGCGTGCCGATATTCATCAAATCTAACGGTTCGCGCACCAACGCCCCTGCCCGCTTACGTGGGTTCAGAGACGAATAGGGGTCCTGGAAAACAATCTGAAAGCGGGACCGCGCATCGCGCAATGTTTCGCCCTCTAGTGCACTAAGAGCTGTGTCACGTAGAGTTACCTCACCATGGGTAATATGAACAAGCCGCATGATCGCAAGCGCGGTGGTGGATTTGCCAGAACCGCTTTCCCCAACAATGCCAAATGTCGTGCCTGCTGGTACTTCAAAGCTAACCCCATCAACAGCGTGAACAGTATTGCTTTTGCGCCCAAAAATGTTCTTTTTTCCGCCGAAATGGACTTTTAGGTTTTTGACCGTTAGTGCGATATTTTGGTCACTCATTCTGCCATCTCCGCTTCGGCCGCCCAGCAAGCGGCCAGATGGTTTTCCTGTGTTGCTAGTAGCACAGGCTTATCCGAGCTGCATCGCGGCAGCACCGCATTGCAGCGAGGCGCAAAGGCACAACCTTTACCAAGGTCGGTCAGTGCAGGGACTACCCCTTCGATCTCCATAAGGCGTTCGCGCACGGGCCCTGGCGAAGAGGACAGATGCGGCACACAGGCGATAAGCCCTTTTGTATAGGTATGATCCGGGTGGGACAATACATTATCGACTTTGCCCATTTCCACGATACTGCCTGCGTACATCACCGCCACATTATCAGCCAGCTCAGCAATCGCGCCCATATCATGAGTGATCATGATGATGGCCGTGCCCATTTCATCCTGGAGGTTTTGCAATAGATCAAATATTTGTGCCTGGACGGTGGTGTCCAGCGCCGTGGTTGGTTCATCGGCAATCAGCACGCGGGGGCGGCACGCCAACGCCATGGCGATCATAACGCGTTGACGCATGCCGCCCGAAAGCTGATACGGGTACGCATTGGCACGGGCGGCGGCCTCAGGGATTTCGACGGCCTCAAGCATATCAACTGCACGGGCTTGGGCCGCCTTTGCAGACACACCCTCATGCAAGCGTACGCTTTCCGCGATCTGTTCGCCTACAGTAAACACGGGGTTCAATGAGGTCATCGGTTCCTGAAAGATCATCCCGATATCCTTGCCCCGAATCTTGCACAAGTCGTCCACACCCATGCCGACCAGCTCCTGCCCCGATAATTTGATCGAGCCTGAAGTGATCTTGCCCGGCGGGTCAGGGATCAGCCCCATGATCGACAGCGCGGTCATGGATTTGCCACAGCCAGATTCGCCTACGATGCCAAGGATCTCACCCTCGTTCACCGAAAGCGTAATATGATCCAGCACCCGCGCATTGCCAGCACGGGTTTGGAAGTCGACAACAAGGTCAGAGACAGCAAGCAAAGGATCAGACATCAGCGCTGCCTCAATTTCGGGTTCAGTGCATCGTTCAGACCGTCCCCAACGAGCGAGATCGCAAGAACCGTCAGGAAGATCGCGAAACCAGGTATTGCCACGGCAAAACCTGCGTCCAGAATGTAGGGACGGTTGGATCCGATTACCTGTCCCCAGCTCATCACGTTGGGATCAGAGAGGCCCAAAAAGCTAAGGGCGGCCTCAAACAAGATGGCGGAACCCACCATCAGGTTGGCCTGCACTACAATCGGCGGCAGCGCGTTGGGCAAGATCACCTTGAAGATCAAATAGAGATCACGAGCCGAGCCGGAGCGTGCAGCGGCGACATATTCCATCTCGCGGATGCGCAGGAATTCCGACCGGGTGACGCGGGCCACTGCGGTCCAGCTGACCACACCAATGGCAAGCGTCACCGTCAGCAGTGAGGCGCCAAAAAGTGCCACGATTACCATCGAAAACAGCAAAGTCGGGAGGACCTGAAAGAACTCAGTAAAGCGCATCAGTAGCTCCTCGACTAATCCACCATAATAGCCGGCGAAGGCCCCCACCGAGACGCCGATGGTGACGGAGACTAAAGCCGCCGCCAAACCAATGGCAAGCGATACTTGCCCGCCGGCCATCATCGCTGACAGAATGTCACGGCCCAGATAATCTGTTCCTAGAATGAACCCTTCCTGCATTGGCATCGTGAAGGGGGCCCAGACCATCTCAAACGGGTCGGTTGTATGGAGCCATGGTCCTGCAAAGACGAACAGCAGGATTGTAATCAGCAGGATCAGCCCAGCAACAGCAGCATAGTTGCGAAAGAACATAGTTGTCATTTCGCGCAAGGAGCTGGTAGCCTGTATGTTAGTGACGTCTTTGATTTGGGTGTTGATTTCACTCATAAAGAAGCTCCTAATCCGCACGAATGCGCGGGTCGATCATCCGCAATATCATATCTGTGAGGATGTTCACCACAATCACCACGAGGGAGGACAAGAAAAGAATGCCCATGATCGTGGGCGTATCGCGTGCAAGGATCGATTGCAGGGCCAGCGTGCCAAGGCCAGGCCAGCTGAACACCGCCTCTACCACCACGGCACCCGAGATCACGGCAGAGAATTGCAGACCGGCGACGGTGACCAGAGGTCCAAGCGAATTCTTCAGCGCATGTTTGTAGAATACTTTATTCTCTGCCAGGCCTTTAGCACGTGCGGTGCGCACATAATCGCTGCCCAGCACCTCCTGCATGGAGGCGCGGGTCAGACGCGAATAAAGTGCCAGGTAAATGGAAGCCAGAGTAACCATAGGCAACACAAGATGATAGGCGATGTTGATCCATTGCTCATACCATGGAGCATCTATCAGCGAAGCACTCATCATGCCGCCGACCGGAAATACTGGCCAGATGGCCACAAATAGAATAATCAACAGAATACCTGTCCAGAACACGGGTGCGGCAAAACCAAACAGCGACAGAAACGTCACAATCAGGTTTGTGAAACTGTTTGGTTTGCGCGCGGCCATCACGCCCAACAGCAGGCCAACTGCGATGGCGAGGATTTGCGAGGAAAACACCAGCAAGAGCGTCGCAGGCAGGCGTTGCAGGATTAGCTCGGTAACGGGTGCGTTGTAGAAATAGGAATAGCCTAGATCAAGCGCAGCTATAGAGCTGATATAGCGCCCGAGCTGCACAGCGAACGGCCGGTCTAGGCCATAGCGGGAACGAATTTCTGCGAGAACTTCGGCGTCAGCGCCACCCATGTCACCTGCAATGGAATCTGCAACGTCGCCCGGTGCGATCGTAATCAGGGTGAAGTTCAGCACCACCACAGCGATAAGTAAAATAAGACCATAGCCGATGCGTTTTGCCAAAATTTTTCCAAGACTCATCGCGCAATATCCCTATCATCGAGAAAGAAAACGCCCGGTCCGCAACAGCGGTCCGGGCGCGCGTCCTACCTAGAACTTACTTCAGATACACACGATCCAACGGACTGGAGGTGCCCCAGACACTGTCAGGTGCATTGCCCACAGACGTTGAGGACACAGTATGGTAAGGCGACGCAAAGATCGGGTAGAGCGGCAGTTCATTCGCGACGATCTGCTGAAACTCTGCGTAAAGCTCTTTACGTTTGTTCGAGTCATTTGTGGCGCCAGCCATCTCCATCAGCTCATCGACACGTGCGTTGGAATACTGTTGGGTATTGGACCAGATTACGCCTTCCTTGATGTTGTCCGAGCTATAGGTCCGGTGGACACCAATCACCGGGTCACCCCAGTTGAACACGTTGTCCATGGTCATATCAAAATCCCATGTAGAAATTCGCTTAGCCCATGTGGGAAAGTCTGCTGAAGACCGCACCGCGACGTCGATACCAATCTTCTTCAGCTGCGGCTTCATATACTCCGCATAAGGTTTCATCGCAGGCCAACCATAATCAACAGACAGTGCAAAACGCATACCATCCGACCCTTTGGCATAGCCGGCCTCATCCAGCAGCGCGTTAGCTTTGTCGATATCAAGGTCGTAGGCCTCAACAGTGGCGTCATAAAACGGGCTGCCAGGATGGATACCAGTCAAAGCCGTTGGGGCTGTCCCAAGGTTAAGCGCCTTGTTGATAAACTCACGATCTACGGCATAGGCTATCGCCTGACGCACTTTTGGGTCGCTCGTTTTTTCACCTTTGGTGTTGAACGCCAGCCAGTTGACTGGACCAATAGCGGCGTAGCCTTCAGAGGACACACGCAAGGCGCCATTTTTCTTTAGGCGCACAATGTTGCGGGGGTTAGATTCGAAGCCCGACATCTGCAATTCACCACTTTCAAGTGCAATCGCACGGGTACTTTCGTCAGGCAAAATGCGCATCACGATGCGGTCAAGATAGGGCAGACCTTCCATAAAGTAGTTCTCATAGCGCTCAAGAATTACATGTTCGCCACGCTTAAACTCCACCAGCTTGAAGGGGCCCGAACCGACCACACCTTCAGAGTTAGCAGGGTGCGATTTAGGATCCTGACCGTCGCCATAGACGTGCTTGGGGATGATCGACAACAGCTGTGACGACATAGCTAGCAACAAGGCAGGATGCGGCTTGGAAAGTTTGAGAATGGCGGTGTTGGCATCCGGTGTCTCAACGGTTTCTACGGGCGCAAACATCGATTTGAAAGGGTGGTTTGCTTTCACCGTGTCAATCGAAAACGCCACGTCTTCAGACGTAATCGGCGCACCATCGTGGAAGGTTGCCCCTTTGACCAGATTGATTGTAACGGACAGTCCATCAGAAGAAACTTCCCAGGTCTCAGCAAGGAATGGTTGTGGGTTCCAACCCTCATCATAGCGCAGCAGCGATGCAAAAAGTTGCGTACCAGGCTGACCGGTAGCGGTACCGGACTGCACCGCGGGATTCAGGTGACGTGGCGTTTGCTGTATCGCCATAGTCAGGGTGCCGCCCTTCTTGGGCTCTTCCGCCATTGTAGGTGTGGCCAACAGCGCGGCCGTTGCCACTGATGTTGCCACCGTCTTTAAAATTCGTTTCACAGATTCGTCCTCCCTTTGGTGTATTATTGGAGAGAGCGTAAAACAGGGCATAAACTTCAAATAGTAGTTTTATTCGGAGATATTCCTCTGTTTTTTGCGGGATTTAAGTCAGCTAAGTCACACATGATTTTCCTAATATTAGCTGCTCAAACGAGCCAATGGCTTGCAGGTCTTTGTACAATTGAATGAAACTGCCTATTGGACGTCTTCATTTGATATCGTTTTGGATGAGAACGCCAAATTTATAGGCGGGCAGAGGATCACGGATGAGTTTGGGGCAATAGCGCGAATGGCCTTTGATATGTTTTGAGGGAGTAGCATCCAGGATGAAAAACCCAAAACCGTTTGACACTGAGCTTCGCATAATCTCAGCAAATTCTGTGCGTTGAGAAATTTGCGCATTATATCTGCAATCCCCTATCAGCTACATATAGTGCCCTTTGGTAAGATGCAGATCGAGTGGAATCCTGGATAACTGGGAAAGCGTTGCGAGACTGACTTCATTCTGTTCTCCCAGTTTGCCATTCTTAGCGACCAAGCGGGATTTTGGGTTTGTGGGTTTGTGATCGACGCATAAAAAGTATGCAAGGGATACTTCGAAAACAATGAGAGCTGGCATCAGATTTCTGTTGAAACCTGAAACTATGCGCTCAATAGTTGGCGGCACTCAACGAAGGCAGCGGTACCGCTCATCTTGAAACCGAGGCAGCAGTAGAGGCAGCGTTCCTGGTTGAAGTGTTTAGAGGTTGAAGCGTGGGCAGCAGCGATTTTTGTAAGGTAGGCCCCCGCCTAAACTTAAGCACCACCCTTTCTCTTCGTCGAAACGGTAGATCAAAATTCTCAGTCCTGTTGTTGATCCAGCGACCTGTCTATTGCCGATATGCATTTCCTATTGATATCATATCTGCGCGGATTGCCTGAGCCTATCTCTAACAATAACGCTTCGCTGGCCGTGCCGATTCATGGGTCTTTTTATGAATTCAAATGCTGATTTGCGACTGCGGCGTTTACTGATAGTGCTTCTCAACATTTCACTTCCATGATCACCAGCACGCCAAAGATAATGTGTTCGCGGTTAATCTTCGCGAAAACCTCATCCAAACAAATTTCATCTCACAGTGCCGCTGCGCGGACACTCCAGAAAATTTACAGGAGGGCATTTTGAAGGCTAAAAGCGGTAAGAGCGTCCAAGAAAAATGCACGAAGCCATCGCGTGTTTTCATGGTTAAGAAAGCCTTGCTTGCACCCGTCCCCTGAGTCGATAAACTGGAGAAAAGACAGGAGCCCACCATGACCGAAGATGTTGATCGTCATGCCACGAAAATGGCTAAGAAAAAAGCCGCGCGAGACAAGATCATGGCAACGAAGACAGACGAAAAAGGCTTGGTGATCGTTCATACTGGCAAGGGCAAGGGCAAATCCTCTGCGGCTTTCAACATGATTTTTCGCCATATTGCGCATAAACGCAAATGTGCCGTGGTTCAGTTTATCAAAGGCGGAATGAGCACCGGTGAACGGGATCTGATTTTAGAGCATTTCACGGACCTCTGCGCATTTCACACCATGGGAGAGGGGTTCACTTGGGAAACCCAAGACAAGACCCGTGATACCGAAATGGCGCAGGCCGCTTGGGCCAAAGCGAAAGAGCTGATCCGTGATGAGAATAATCACATGGTCCTGTTGGATGAAATTAATATAGCTCTGCGTTATGATTATCTTGATATCCAGGAAGTCATCGCCTTTTTACGCGATGAAAAACCTGCCATGACCCATGTGGTGCTCACCGGGCGCAATGCAAATGCCGATTTGATTGAAACGGCTGATTTGGTAACGGAGATGGAGCTGATCAAACATCCCTTCCGGTCGGGCATCAAGGCGCAAATCGGCGTTGAATTTTAAAGATAAAGTGAGAGCATGGCCATGGCCGTAAAACGATTGCTAACTGAGTTCGGCATGGGCGCCTCCCTGCGCCAGCAAGATTACACACAGGCCGCAGTGCGCGGCGTCAAAAACGCGCTTTGGCACAATTCGATCAACCTAGCCGAATTATTCGGCAAGGCCAAAAAGGATATGCTGATTGATGTGGAAGTGGCCGTGCAAAACCCCTCCTCTGTGGACAAAAGCGCCGTGGCAGAGATCTTCCCCTATGGCCAAGTGCAGGTCACAGTGGTCCCTGGTGGGCTTGATGTGCCGCGGCCAGATGGCCTGCCAACCGTGATGGCAAATATCGCGATTTCTGTTTCATTAGATCTGGAGTTGGCCTCATGAGCGATCAAAGATTCATTATCGAAATGGGCACGGGCAATGACCAATATGGGCAGGATTATACCAGGGCAGCAAGCCGCGCGATTGAAGACGCGTTTCGCCATTCTGCGATTCCGATGTTCCAAGCCCTAGAGCCCACGCTTGGCCTGACCCCGCAAGAGATGCGCGTTCAGGTGACCGTTGGCGTCCAAGACCCGGCGCAAGTGGACACTGCGGCGCTGGTGTCAACCCTGCCGCGCGGTCGAGCGGAGGTGCGCGCTGTTTTTGGCGGGCAAAATGTCACCAATCCCGATACCGGCAATGTCATCGTCATTGCCAGTGCAGCGATTGAGGCTTTCCTGCCCTATCAAGGTGACCGCACTTAGGGGCAGGCCCATAAGCCCCCCTATAGCTGGTTGGCAATTTCCAGAAGATTTCCATCTGGGTCACGAATATAAAGCGAGACAATCGGCCTAAGTGCCCCGCTGCGCTGCACAGGCCCCTCTAACACTGTTTGCCCAGAGGCCTTGAGATATGCCAACCACGCGTCCAATGGGGTTGACGACAAAAAGCACAGATCCGCCGAGCCGGCGCGCGGCTGAGCAGCATGGGGAGTAAAAGGGGTCTGTGCGGAATGTAGATTGATTTTTTGCGCACCGAAGGCCAAAGCCCAACGCCGGCTGCCATCAGCCGCCTCAAATTCAAGTGCCTGCATTCCTAAGATGTCTCGATAAAACGCGACACTGATCGCCATGTCGCTCACCGTCAGGACCAAGTGATCTAGGCTGGTGATCATCGGGGGATTTTTATTTATCATTTTTTTGCCTCAAACTTGCCGCGGCTCTAAAATCCTCGGGGATCTGATCCTCACCGTCTAAAATAAGCGCAGTCATCACCTGAGCGATCTTTGGAGCCATGCCAAAGCCGATCTTAAACCCGCCATTGGCGATAAACCAATCCGAATGAACCGGATGCTGACCCAACATGGGCGCGCGCGTAAAGGCCCGCGGCCTCACACCGGCCCAACGCTCGATCACAGGCGCGTCGCGCAACTCAGGAAACAATCGCTTGGCCTTGGCAATCAAATCATTAAGCTGGCCATCAATTTGATCGGTGGATTTAAAATATCGCTCACTGGTCGATCCAATGGCCACCGTGCCATCCAAATGCGGTACCACATGCACCCCTTCGGCAAACAGTTGCGCCGCGCCGGGACGCGCCAGATCCAACAAGGCGGCTTGCCCTTTGACCCCATTGCCAATCTCCTTGCCCAGAGTCTGTGACATCTCCACCAAGCCGCGCCAACCACGCGCATCCACAATCGCGCCCTGGCGCGCGCCTGCTGCTGTAATCACCCCTCCCAGCTCCACCACCGCCTGCCCCAACGCTTTTGTGGCCTGCCGGGGGTGAATATGGGCCGAAAGCGTGTCGCGGATCAGCTGCCCCGTTGCCGAAGGCGGTGCCCAAGGCCCGGCTTTGCTGGACGAGATGACCTCCCATACCGCCGCATCGCCCCAATTGGTCTCAGCATCTCCAATGCGTGACAGCGCAAGAGCAATCAATCTCTCTTCATTGATCGGTTGAAGCCGCCCATGATTGGCATAGCCAGTCGGCAAACCCGATATGCGCTCTACCTGCGGCCAAAATTCTCGCGCAAGCAACAAGCTTTCCAGCTGGAATTGCTTTTTGGGCAACCATAGATCTGGCGTATGGGGCGCCAAAGCTCCTACCAGCCCGCCACTGGCTCCCTGCGCTATGCCAGCCGGATCAATCACCCGTACGCGCGCGCCCCGCTGCGCGGCACAATAGGCAACCGATAGGCCAAACACACCGGCCCCGAGAATCGTTACATCAGCAGTTGCCAAAATCATCACCCTTCTGCATGGTCGTGAAAATACTTAGGGTAGACCATGCTCAATCACCAGCCCCATAGCATAGAATGGCGCGCCAACACGCCTTTCTCCACAAAATTTGATGACCCTTATTTCTCACTCGATGATGGGTTGGCGGAAACCGAGCATGTGTTCCTCGCAGGCAATCATCTGCCCGAGCGGTATTGCGATGGATTCCACATCGCTGAATTGGGCTTTGGCACGGGGTTAAACCTCTTGGTTTCCTTGGCCGCTTGGCGACAATCGGGGCAAAGCGGTGTTTTGCACTATACCAGCTTTGAGGCCTTCCCCTTATTACCTAAGCAAATGATTGCTGCCCAGGAAGCCTTTGAGCCACTGCAAGAGCTAGCTAGAGAATTAGCGCCATTATGGGGCACCAGCATCACCCTAGCCGATCTGCGTTTTGAGCTGATTTTAGGAGACGCCCGCGACACCCTTCCTAAATGGTTAGGCCAGGCGGATGCTTGGTTTCTGGATGGGTTTTCTCCCGCCAAAAATCCAGAGCTCTGGGAAGCGGGCCTCATGGCAGAGGTGGCCGCGCATACCAAAACGGGCGGCAGCTGCGCGACCTATACTGCCGCAGGCTTTGTCCGTCGCGGATTGCAGGAGGGTGGGTTCAAGATCACTCGTTGCCCCGGCTTTGGCCGCAAGAAACACATGACGCGTGGATTTAAGCCTTGAGTGCCGGCACCAACACCCGGCTTGGCATTCTGCTCATGGTGGCGACAACCCTGGTCTTTGCGCTCCAAGATGGTTTGAGCCTGCACCTCTCCTCCACCTACAACGTCTATATGGTGGTTATGGTACGCTATTGGTTCTTTGCCGCCTTTGTCATGACCGTTTCGGCCAAGCAAGCTGGGGGATTGCGCAATGCGGCGCGCACCAAACAGCCCGTACTTCAGGCTTTTCGTGGAGTGCTCTTGGCCGCAGAAATTTGCGTCATGGTCACAGGGTTCACCCTACTCGGTATGGTGGAAAGCCTCGCGATTTTCTCAGCTTATACGCTCATCGTCGCAGCGCTCTCGGGCCCAATTCTCGGCGAGACCGTTGGCTGGCGGAGGTGGCTGGCGATTGCCGTTGGCTTTGGCGGGGTTTTGGTAATCTTAAAGCCCGGTCTCGGGGTCTTCTCCCCCTATGCGATCATCCCCTTTTGTGCTACTTTCATGTTCGCACTGTACAGCCTGCTCACACGCTATGTCGCCCGCCTCGACAGCACCGCAACCAGTTTCTTTTGGACGGGCGTCATGGGATGCCTGTTGATGAGTGCTATTGGCGCTTTTCATTTTGAAAACATGAGCCCCAGCGATTGGGGCTTGATGTTTTGCCTATGCTGCACCGGGGCGGTCGGACATTGGTTACTGATCCGCTGTTATGAAGTGGCCGAGGCCAGCGCCGTACAACCCTTCACTTATTTGCAATTGGTGTTCGGCGCCTCTATCGGCGTTTTTATTTTTGGTGAGGTTGTGCGCCCAAATGTGGCCATCGGTGCCCTTTTGGTTATCGCAGCTGGGCTTTTCACCCTCTGGCGCGCAAAAGTGGCCAAGAGCTAAGACCGGCCACGCCAAAAACAGCACCTTTACGATGGAGTGCCGCCGCCGTTACCGGCTGACCGGGCGCAGAGAGACAGCCGGAGCGGCGAAAATAGGCGGCGGACGATAGGTACCCTTCAGTTCTCGCAAAAACTGTAAAGGCACCACTTGCCCAGCCAGGCGCGCACGATAATTGGGCAGACTTTCGGTCACGCGCATGACGTAGTTGCGAGTCTCGCTAAACGGAATTTGCTCGATCCAGTCGATCACATCCACCTCGGGCCTCCGCGGGTCTCCAAGTTTGGCCGCCCAAGCGTTGGCACGGCTGGGGCCCGCATTATAGGCGGCGGCGATATGGACGGGGCTGTTGCCAAATTCTTCGGTCAACTCCTCAAGATATCGAATGCCAATTTGTGCATTATAGTCGGGATCTTTGAGCATCTTGCTGCGCGAATAGCCTATACCCAGCTTGCCCGCCATTTCCTTGGCTGTTCGGGGCATGACCTGCATCAAGCCCAGCGCGCCAACCCCTGAAATTGCGCCGGTAAAAAATTCGCTTTCCCGACGGGCAATCGCCAAAGCAAGCTCAGGCGCGATGTTGTCAGGCTGCATCAACCGGGAGGTCAGCGGGTAGAAGTGCCGCTCCATCATCGTGCCATAGCGCGAGGCGCGCTTGCCCAGCATGAGCTCCAGGTAAGGATGGCCAAGCTCTTCGGCCATGCGGCCCATTTGCGCCAGTCCCTTCGGGCTTTGGCTTTCGGCCAAATGGGTCAAAAACCGTACGCCAAACCGCGAACGATCGACCTTAATCAATAAGAGGCCAGCCTCATAGACGCTGGACTTCACAAACTCTGCCTGACGCCACTGGGTCTCTAGATCATTTCCAGCTAAACTCGGCTGCATCGGCAGGGCCACCTCTTGGGCAGACAGCAATCCGTAAAACGAGGTTTGATAATCTGCACCTCGGGCGAAGGCCTCCTGCGCCTTGTCAGCTTGGCCCATAGCCCTCATGGCCCGAGCTTGCCAATAATGGGTGCGGCCCAATGAAATTTCGCTGCCAACAGCCGATCCATGGTTTTTGAAATGCGCCAAAGCCGTCTCAGGACGGTTCAATTTACGCAACGCAATAAAGCCCGCCAGCCACTCTAAGGCCGCATAGTCATCGCTCGGCGCCAAATGGTGATTTGCAGCCAGCTCATAGGCTTTTGCATAAGCCCCATCCCACAGGAAATCCCGCGCAAGCGACATGCGCCGACTGGCCCATTTCTCTGGTCGCCCCAAAGCCAGAGCTGAAGAGGATCTTTGTAGCAGCAGATCAATGGCGCCTTCTCTGTGCCCGCGCGCAAGACGCCATTGAAACCGATCATAGGCCAAACTAGGATCAGATTTCTGGGTTTTGGGTATATTGGCCAGCAAACGTGTGACGCCATTTTCTTTCTTTTGCAGCGCAATTCGGGCTCGGGCCAAATGCGCCTGCCCAGAGTTGACACGTCCCAGCAGTCGTTCCGCACTGGTCAACTCGCCCTGCCAGAGCAATAGATCCAAACGTGCGGCATGCAGAGCTTCTAAATGCGGCCCAAACATCTCAAGATAGTCGTTCTCAAGGCTGGTCAGCATGCTAAAACTGCTCCAGCCCCATTGGGCTGCTGTAATTGCTCCCGCTTTCTGCCCTGTTTTGTTGAGGGCCTGCGCCAGTCTCAAAGCACCCTTCGCTGTTTTCGGTGGAGTGTCTGAGAAAAAGGCAATTACATCCTGGGCAGCGGCATCGGGCTCAATGGTGGCCTCCGAGCGCTTGCGCAAATAGGGCAAACCCGGCCAATCAGGACGACGACGTAAAAAATCAATAGTTTCAGAGAACTGCCCTCGCCCAGCGCGTAGGCGATCCCATTGGATGAGGTCAACCGCCACCTGCCCCGCCGGTGCAGCCAAGCGGAGCGCCTCGTCCCATTTGCCTTTCGCTTGCGCGGCATAGGCGGCACGCACAGAAGACAGGGCAGCCGCATCCTGCGCCGAGGCTGAGGTTGCTGAACACAAAGTGACCACGAGGAAAAGAAAAATACGCATAATGTTTAGCCTGCGCTCTGGTTTAAAAATTTTCAATCGCAAATCTTGGCAAATCCGATGCGGCAAGCTAGTGTCCGCCGACGACTTCGGGCACTCATGCCCCAGATAAAAGGAAGCGCTATGATTACAGGATCTCTACCTGCACTTGTCACGCCGTTTGAAAACGGCAAAGTGGATGTCGATGCGCTCAAGAAGCTAGTCGATTGGCATATTGACCAAGGCAGCAATGGGTTGGTACCCGTGGGCACAACCGGCGAAAGCCCAACCTTGACCCATGAAGAGCATGATATGGTTGTGGAAGCTGTGGTCGCGCAGGCGGCCGGGCAGGTTCCCGTGATCGCCGGAGCAGGCTCCAACAATACTGCCGAAACCGTGCGCCTGGTCAAAGCGGCCAAAGAGGCGGGCGCCACCGCAGCTTTGGTGGTGACCCCCTATTACAACAAACCCACGCAGGCCGGGTTGAAGGCACATTTTATAGCCGCTGCGGACTGCGGCATAGATATAATCATCTATAATATTCCCGGCCGTTCCGCAGTGGATATGAGTGTTGAAACCATGGGCGAGCTGGCCGCTCACAAACATATCATCGGAGTCAAAGATGCCACAGGTGATCTCTCGCGCGTTCCAAAACAGCGCCTTAGCTGTGGCGAAGACTTTGTCCAAGTCTCTGGCGAAGACGCAACGGCTCTGGGCTTCAACGCCCATGGCGGCATCGGTTGCATCTCGGTGACCGCCAATATGGCTCCGGCGCTTTGCGCGCAAATGCAAGCAGCCACTTTGGCTGGCGATTATGCAACTGCGCTCAAGATTACCGATAAGTTGATGCCGTTGCACCTCGCGACATTCCAAGAACCCGGTTTGGTCAGCGCCAAATACGGCCTGTCAAAATTGGGGCTGTGCACGCAAGAGGTACGCTCACCTTTGGTCGGATTGAGCGATAGCGCCAAAGCCGCCATGGATTCTGCCCTGCGCTTCGCCGGATTGATCAACTAAGCGCACTGCCCCAAGCCACGACCTGGGTTTGGGGAGTGTGATTGCGCATCACTCGGCCGGCCCATTGGCAAGCCGAGCTGCGCTACCTATACAGGCGGCAACATGGCCCAAAAGAAATCAGATCCAAACTATCGAATCATCGCTGAGTATCGCCGAGCGCGCTACGACTATGCGATTGAAAGTGATATCGAATGCGGCGTCATGCTCATGGGGTCTGAGGTTAAATCCTTGCGGGAGAAATCTGGCAACATCGCCGAAAGCTACGCGGCGGTTGAAGAGGGGGAGCTGTGGTTGGTGAATTCCTATATTGCCCCTTATGAGCAAGCGCAGACCTGGGGTCATGTGGAAAAGCGTCGCCGCAAATTACTGGTCTCCAAACGCGAACTGTCGCGTCTTTGGAATGCCACGCAACGCGAAGGAATGACTCTTGTGCCATTGGTGATGTATTTCAACCATGTGGGCCGGGTGAAAATCAAATTGGGCATCGCAAAGGGCAAAAAGAACCATGACAAACGCGCCACGGAGGCCAAACGCGATTGGGGCCGTCAAAAACAACGGCTCTTGAAGCAAGGCATCTAAAGCACCACTGCTGAAAACTATAGGCCTTGCCCCTCTTGTTTTGTTACGCCGCTGCCGTTAAATCCAAAGCCATCCCAAGGGGGCGGCATGGTACAAGACGATCCTAAGACACTGGTCTCGACACAATGGCTCAAAACTAATCTGAAACATCCCGACCTGCGCGTTCTGGATGCCAGCTGGCATTTGCCGAATGAAGACCGCAATGCATTGGCAGAATTTGACATGGGACATATTCCGGGCGCACGGTTTTTTGATATCGATGATATTTCCGATCACCGCTCCAAACTCCCGCATATGGTTCCACCAGTTGAAAAATTCATGTCGCGCGTACGCGCTTTGGGCGTCGGCGATGGGCATCAAATTGTAGTTTATGATTCAAAGGGCCTGTTTTCTGCCGCCCGTGTTTGGTGGCTCTTTCGCATGATGGGTCATGACTCAATTGCTGTGCTAGATGGAGGCCTGCCGAAATGGATCGCCGAAGGCAATCGGGTGGACACTGGTGTCCCGATCATTCGCGATCGACATATGACCGTCCAACCGCGCCCGCATATGGTGCGCGACGTCACGCAGGTCGCCCATGCCGCTAAATTGCGCGATCACGAGATCATTGACGCCCGCGCCACAGCGCGGTTTCGCGGAGATGCGCCAGAACCGCGCCAAGGCCTGCGGGCCGGCCATATTCCTAGCTCAAAGAATCTGCCCTTCACCCAAGTGCTGAACGGCGATCATACGATGAAATCCACTGCCGAACTGAGCGAAGAGTTTCGCAAAGCTGGCATTGATTTGTCCAAACCTGCGATCACAACCTGCGGATCTGGTGTTACTGCCGCCGTATTATCGCTGGCGCTCGAACGTATCGGTAAGACCGATCATGCGCTTTATGACGGAAGTTGGACCGAATGGGGCCAGTTCCCAACCCTCAATGTCGCCACTGGAGATAGCTGATGCTCAGCAACCTAACCGCCCAACCAAAAGACAAAATCTTGGCACTCATGGCCGATTATCGTGCCGATCCACGAGAAACCAAGATCGACCTCGGTGTTGGCGTATATAAAGACGCCACAGGCGCAACCCCCGTAATGCGAGCGATCAAATCCGCCGAAGAGCTCTTGTGGAAAACCCAAGAAACCAAGGCCTACGTTGGCCTGGCTGGGGATCCCGCATTTTCCGCGGCAATGATAGATCTGGTGCTGGGTGGAACAGTGGCAGAAGATCGCCTCTCAGCCGTCGCCACCCCCGGGGGCACAGGAGCCGTGCGTCAGGCCCTTGAGCTGGTGAAAATCGCAGCACCGGGGGCGACGATCTGGCTGTCCAATCCAACTTGGCCCAACCATCCTTCGATCGTCAAATATCTTGGCATGCCCTTGTCCGAATATCGCTATTTTGATGCTCAAACGGGTGATGTGGATTTTGACGCCATGCTGACAGATATCAAAGCCATTCCCGCCGGCGATATCGTCTTGCTGCACGGCTGCTGCCACAACCCAACCGGAGCGAACCTCAGCGAAGAGCAAGAAGATCAAATCATCGCGGCCCTCGCGGCCAATGGTGCAATTCCATTCGTTGATATCGCCTATCAAGGCTTTGGCGATGGCCTCGAAGGTGATGCGCGCTTCACCCGCAAAATTGCCAGCCAATTGCCCGAATGCCTGATTGCGGCCAGCTGCTCAAAGAATTTTGGTATCTACCGCGAGCGCACCGGAATTTTGATGGCGATCTCGCCAAACGCCGCCCTTAAGGCCGTTACTCAGGGCAATATGGCTTTTTTGAACCGCCAAAACTTCTCCTTTCCACCCGATCACGGCGCGCGGCTGGTTACGATGATTTTGGCCGATACCGGGCTGCGCAGCACCTGGGCCAGCGAGCTGGAGGATACCCGCCTCAGCATGCTCAACCTACGTCAGCAACTGGCCGACGAACTGCGCCAGCGGACAAATTCTGACCGTTTCGATTTCATAGCAAGGCATCGCGGTATGTTCTCGCGCCTTGGGGTATCTTCTGAAGTGGTCGAAACCATGCGCGCAGACAATGGCGTGTATATGGTCGGTGACAGCCGGATCAATATTGCCGGGCTTAACGCGCATACCGTGCCAGTCTTGGCACAGGCTTTGGCCACAGCCCTGAAGTAACAATCATTAAATGACGCCCTTCTGGCGAGATCGCATCCGCCAGAAATCCTCTTTCAGCGCCAAGACATCCGGCGGTGGTCAATTATCGCCGAGCGTGTCAAACTGGTCTCAACAAATTCCTTCCAACGCGCTACACTGCGTTCATCGAGCAAACCGAACAGGCATATGGCAAAGAAACATTCAGGGCCAGGCAAGCCTCTCGTCGCAGATCGCAGAGGACCGCAGCCCGCCCGCAAACCAAAACAGAGGCAGAGGCAAGCGCCGCAAAAGCCCCCTGCGAAGGGATGGTTTGGACGGCTCCGAGCTCTGCTCTGGCCTGTCTTTTTGCTGCCGTTTCGCATGCTTTGGGCGCTCACCTGGCGGCTTGGGCTGGTAGTGTGTTTGCTGATCAGCCTCGGCGTGGCCTATTTCGCATCGACCCTACCCGAGGCCTCTGAGATGATCGACGGGCGCGCAGCCGGGTCGGTTACCCTTATGGACCGCAAGGGCACGGTCTTCGCCTGGCGCGGCGATCAGTTTGGCGGCATGATCACCGCCCAAACGATCTCACCATTTTTGAAAGCCGCCGTCGTGGCCACGGAAGATCGGCGTTTTTATCGCCATTTTGGCATCAGCCCCCGTGGCATGGCCTCCGCCATTCGGATCAACTTGAGTGAAGGGCGCGGTCCCTTATCCGGTCATGGCGGCTCAACCATCACGCAACAAACTGCGAAGCTGGTCTGCTTGGGCAATTCCTTCGACACTGAGAAATGGCCCTCGGAACGCGCCTATGAGCGGCAATGTCGCCAAAGCACGCTCTGGCGCAAGATCAAAGAGGCAAGCTTCGCGCTTGCTATGGAGTTGCGCTACTCTAAGGATGAGATCCTCACGATCTACCTTAATCGTGTCTCTTTGGGCGCCGGGGCGCGTGGCTTTGAGGCCGCAGCTCAAAGGTATTTTGGAAAATCTGCCAATCAGGTGAATGCCTCCGAGGCCGCCATGTTGGCCGGCTTGCTCCAAGCCCCATCCCGGCTGGCACCGACCCATAACCTGAAGGGAGCCCAAGCGCGCGCAGAGCTGGTCCTTGGCCTCATGCTACGAGAAAATTATCTCTCGTCTGCCGAGGCCCGTTTCGCTATTGCCAATCCCGCAACCCTCAGCCCTGCAGCCACTGCCCGCGCGGGGGGGTATTTTGCCGATTGGATCATGACGACAGGTCCAAGATATTTCACCCGCAACACAACTGAAGATGTGCTGATCCAAACCACCTTGGATCAATCCATTCAAACCGCTACAGAGCAGGTCGTCCGCCGGGTGTTCGAGGACAGAGTCTCAAAGACCTCCACAGCGGAAGTGGCTGTTGTGGTGATGAACAAAGAGGGAGCCGTGCGGGCCATGATCGGCGGGCGCGACACGCGCGCGACCGGGGCATTCAACCGTGCCACCCAAGCTCGGCGACAAACTGGATCGGCCTTTAAACCTTTCGTCTATGCCGCCGCGCTCGAGCTTGGGCATACGCCTTTCGACCGTGTCCGCGATGAGCCTATTACGATCAATATCCCCGGATCCGGCGCCTGGAGCCCGTCCAACTATAGCAAAACCTTCTCGGGAGAGGTGAGCTATACCCAGGCCCTGGCAGAATCGCTCAATATTCCCGCTGTGAAAATTTCCGAACATATTGGCCGCGATACGGTTCAGAAAATAGCTTGGGATTTTGGCCTACAAGACGCGCTGGCCGAAGGCCCCGCTCTGGCCCTCGGCACATCCGAAAGCACCTTGATCGCAATGACGGGAGCCTATGCGGGCATCCTCAACGGCGGCACGTCCGTTCAACCCTATGGTATCACCTCGCTGCGGCTCTTGGGAGAAAGTGAACCACTGGCGGGCCGCACGGGAGGCATTGGCGAACGCGTCATTCGCAGCCAAACTGCCCAAGAGCTTACCTATATGATGCATGAGGTGATCCAATCCGGCACCGGACAGCGCGCCCAGATTGCTGGTATTGAAATTGCGGGAAAAACCGGAACCACCCAAGCGGCGCGGGATGCTTGGTTTATTGGCTTCACCTCTGATTTCGTCATCGGCGTTTGGATGGGTTATGATGACAACCGGCCGCTCAGAGGCGTCACCGGCGGCAGTATTCCGGCAGATATTTGGCGCGAAACCATGCAGGCCATAACAGATCAAGCCAAACCTAGCCCCCTACCCATGTTGCGCGACCGCATCCCCGATGCCGCTGGCCGCTCACCAATCGACGGCTCTCAAGAAAAACCCGAAACAAAATCCCTCACGCAGCTTCTATTCGGACTTTTCTCAATACAAAATTAGCGCCCATGGAGCCGCGAGCCAGATCATACTCCCGTACCACACGCGTGAGCGCGCGGGCCCGCTAGCCTAGGTCCGCCAAATCCCGAGCCAATGTGGCGATATTGCCTTTACGCGCATCAAGCAGAGCCCCGATCTCCACACGTTCTGAGGACAACAGGCTGATACCTTCAATAATGATATCAAAAAATAGATTCTGTCCCGACCGATCAGATACCCGGAAGGACACATCAAAGGGCGCAGAACCACGCAACTCGGTTACGGCCATCACTTCAAAGAATTTGCCGCGATCATTGGTTCCTGTCACAATGATTTTACCACCCACAAATTCATGAAACCGCTTGCCGTATTTTCGGGCGATATATCCGCGGAACGCCGCAACATAGGCCTCCAATTCCGCAGGTTCGGCCGAACGGGCCGCAGGTCCAAGCGCTGCACGAGCAATAATATTCACATCAGCGTAATCGGCGAAAATACGTTCAAACCGGCCGATCAACTTCGTTTCAGACATGCCCGAATCGATCGCCGCGTTGATCTCCCCCACCAGTTGGTCGACCAACTGGGTCGCTACAGGCTTGTCCAAAGCAAAGACAGGGCCCGCCAAGGCACAGGAGACAAGTCCTGCCAAAATGGTACGACGGGCAAGATTTGTTTTATTCAAATTCGGCATAAGGGTCGATATAATCATCGTTGGCAATGTCTCTCAATTCAAAACGGCGACTTTGGAGATAAACAAGCCGCGATTGGGCGTAACTGTCGGCGCTACCATAGAGAACTTCGTCAATCTGGGCACCATAAATTTGTCTTGTTTGTAACAGCGCACCCATTGTTGAGGCGGTGCGATACTCTGATACTGGCGGTTTCAAAATTTGTCCGGCCGGATCCAATAGGAGCATATCTACAAAGCGCGCCGAACCGTCACGCATGTTTGACGGGCCGAATAATGGCAATTCGAGATAAGCGCCCTCAGCCACACCCCAGCCCTGTAACGTCTCGCCGAAATCAGTGTTTTTTTCCACAAGCCCAATTTTTTGGGAGGGATCGAACAGGCCCGCCAAACCGACGGTGCTGTTGAGTGCAAATCTTGCGGTATTGCGCGCCGCTGACGATAAATCCAGTTGCAACACGTTATTAACAACCTTGCCCGGCAAGCTGAGGTTGCGCGCAAAATTTGTCACGCTGTCTTCCATTGGATCGGGAACGACATCTGTATATGTTTTGGAGAGCGGCGATAGAATATTGCGGTCCAAGCCTTTGTTGAAAGCATGGGAGCTACGATTCAGGCGCTCAAATGGATCATCTGCCACGGCACCCTGACGGGGACTACAGGCAGAAACAACCATTACGAGAGATGCGACAGCAAAAATTGGCAATCGTTTGAACATGGACTCACCTTTAGTTAGGCCTTCTTAATAGTTTCTCGCGCTCTATTGGGCAAACGTTAAGCATGCGACCCCTATAAGTTGTGGCAAACCGGTTACAGCCGATCTCGCCGCTTCTCTCCAGGGTGTAGAGCATGGAAAACAAATATCAATATGAGAGAAGTGACTTGGCACAAGTTCGGGCCAGCTTACTGCATCTTTTTGGGATCGTGGGCATCTTTAGCGTTCTGGTCACTCTCTTACTGCTGACCGACCCGCTTTATATGCTGCACATCTATGATCGTGTTCTACCCTCTGGCACTCAGCAAACTCTCGTGGCCTTGTCGCTCATAGCCCCTCTTGCTTAGGCCGTCATGGGCGCTTTAGACCATGCGCGTGCCCGCATCACCGCTCGAATAGGCGCTCTGTTTTTGACGCAGCTGGATCAGCGCGTTTTGCTCTTGCCATGCGGAGCACACAATCGGGCAAGCGCAAAGAACCGCAAGCCGCGCTAAAAGATCTTTTGTCTATTGAAAAGTTCATTGCCTGTTCGATCTGCCCTGGGTACCGGTATTTTTTGCCGGCATATACCTGTTTCATCCAGTGCTTGGTGCCATGAGCCTTTTCAGCGAAATAGTCCTCATCGGCGCCGCAGGATCGGGAAAACCCACCCTGGCTTTGGCGGCCATAGGTGTGCTGTTGCTCGCCGATGGCACTGTGCAATTAGGAGGGACCGCCCTCACCGCGTACGAACCAGATAACCTGAGACAATACATCCGATATTTGCCACAAAAAATGCAGCTATTGCCAGGCACAGTGGCCGAAAATATCACCAGATATCAGTCAGGCGCGCCACAAGACCTGCTCTTCGCGGCGGCCCGCAATACTGGCGCCTTTGAAATGATAACTCAATTGCCACAGGGGTTTGACACGGATGTGCGCCACCTTTCCGGCAGGCAGGAACAGCGCATTGGTTTGGCGCGTGCGCTTTTTGGCGACCCGGTGCTTTTGGTTTTGGACGAACCCAACTCTAATTTAGACAATGAGGGAGTTGCGGCGCTTCAAACGCAAAGGCATTACGGTGCTGATCATAGCCCATCGCCCTGCGGCTATTCAAGAATGCGACACCCTAGTGGTGATCGAAAATGGCCAGATCACGGCCTTTGGCACCAAAGAAGACATCTAACGAAAAATGGTAAAAATCATGTGGATATTTCCGCACTATCAGCCCGTGGGCATGCGTCCTATGGCGTTTAGTGTCACAAAATATGTCGCCATAGGAAGCCTATGCATCATAGGCTTTTAGGTGGATTCGCGCTTTGGTCTGTCTCTGTCACCCTGTCGGGAGCCGTGATTGCTTGGGGACACGTCAACCTCATGGGTCACAACCACGCGGTCCAGCACCCAATAGGCGGTCAGGTGGCCAATCTATGGGTAAAAGACGGTGACATTGTGCAAATGGGCGCGCCTTTGCTGCGGCTGGATGGCCATGCGCAAAACGTTCAACTGGATCTCACGGAGGGGCAGTTGTTCGAAATCATGGCGCGGCAAGCACGTTTGAAGGCTGAACGTGATGATCGCTTGTTCATAGAATTCAATCGCATATTACAGACCAAAGCCAGCGAGAACCCAGATGTCAGGCCTATGCTACACGGGCAAGTGCAGCTCTTTGAAACGCATCTCGGCTATCGCCGTCAGACAGAAAAAAACGGCGGAACCAGATAGAGCAGATCACCCTGAAAATTGAGGGTCTCAGCGCCCAAGCACAAGCTTAAAAGCGGCAGCTTTCGCCACTGGGCGAAGAGCTGGAAACCCAACTGTCTTTGCGCGCCACAGGGCTTGCAGACCGCGCGCAGCTCTCTGCGCTTCAACACCAAGAGGCTGCTCTGCTCGGTCGGATCGCGCAACTGAGCGCCAAGCAAGCCGAAGCCCAAACGTAGCTTCACGAAATTGAAATCGACAAGTTGCGAGAAGCAGCTGCCGATCACAAGGCGGCCATCACAGCCCTGCGCGACCTGCACCCTCAAGAGCTCCGACTGCTCCCAGATCGCAAGCGACTGAAGCAAGAGCTAAGGGGCCTCACCCTTACCGCTGCCATCAGGGGGTTTGTCCATGGGTTGACCATTTCCCGCGCACAAGCGGTCGTACAACCGGCCAAACCGATCTTACATCTTGGGCCCAATGATCAGCCATATGTGATCACTGCCAAAATCGCGCCCGAAGAGATCACTCATCTTTTTGTGGGGCAAGCCAGTACCATTAAACTCCTGCTCAAAGGCGCGGGGCAAGAATTACAAGGCCAGCTCCATAAAATTTCAGCCGATACCTTTCAAGGCTGGTCAGACAGAACACTCTATTACGTATCTGATATTTAGTTAAATTCTCCAGAAAGTGCCGCCCTCAATGGCAAGGCGCCACTGTTACGCCCAGGTATACTGGCACAGGTGTTTATCCGCAAAAACAACCGCCGCCCTTTGGACTATCTACTTAAACCTATCCGCAACTATTTCTCTCAAGCACTGCAGGAATATTAATTTTCGCTTTTCTCACCGCATGTTTCCGCCTATCGCTGGGGCAAATAGCCCAAAGGAGAGACGCTATGACTGGAAAATTTGAAACCCGCCTGGCAGAATTGGGCGTGACCCTGGCCGATGCCCCGGCACCTGCGGCCAATTATGTGCCCTTTGTACAGGTGGGGGATTTGGTCTTTGTTTCTGGCCAGATAAGTCAAGATGCCAATGGCTTCATCACGGGCAAACTTGGAGATAATATGAGCACTGAAGCGGGCGCTGTTGCCGCACGCACCTGCGCAATTTCTCTTTTGGCGCAGGTTAAAGCCGCCTGCGGCGGGGATCTCGACCGGCTGGTACGCGTGGTCAAACTTTCCGGGTTCGTAAACTCCACACAAGATTACACAGAGCAGCCAAAAATCATCAATGGCGCATCTGATTTCTTGGTCGAAGCCCTAGGCGATGCTGGCCGACACGCGCGCGCAGCGGTCTCCGCTCCCTCTTTGCCTTTGGGTGTTGCGGTTGAGATTGAAGGTATTTTTCAAATCGCATGACAGCCCTTCCCGCTTGTTTTTTGACCCGCCCTATTGCCCATCGCGGCCTACATGACGCATCTGACGGGCGGCCGGAAAATTCCGCGGCGGCATTTCGCGCCGCCATAGCCGCGGGATACGCGATTGAGCTGGACGTACAAATGAGCCTCGATGCGGCGGCGATGGTGTTTCACGACTATCACCTTGGCCGCCTCACCGGTCAAAACGGACCCGTTGCGCAACGATCCGCATCAGAGCTGTCGCGCATCCAACTCAGCGGCTGCCAAGACACGATCCCAGATCTGGAACAGGCCTTGGGCTTAATCGCAGGCCAGGTCCCGCTCTTAATTGAAATCAAAGACCAAGACGGCAATATGGGACAGGCCGTCGGGGCGCTTGAAACGGCAGTGGCGCAGGCGCTGCGTTCTTATCGTGGCCCGGTGGCGGTCATGTCGTTCAATCCGTATTCCGTTTGCGCATTCGGTGAGAGACGCTCAGATATCCCGCTAGGATTGGTCACCGATCGCTTTGAGCCAGAAGATTGGCCAACACTCAGCGCCGAGCGGCGTGAACATCTGGCTCAGATTTTAGATTTTGGCACCTCAGGCGCGGCATTTATCTCTCACAATCAAGCACAGTTGGAGGATCTCCCTGTCAGCGTTCTCAAAGCGCAAGAGGTTCCCGTGCTGTGTTGGACCGTCCGGTCGCAGGATCAAGAGCACCGCGCACGCCGTATCGCAGACAATGTCACCTTTGAAGGGTATCTGCCTTGACCTTTCGCCCACATGACGCATTTTGACACCAAACAGTAGATCGAGACGCCCGTGAGCCAAGAGACGCAAATTGAGATCAATGTGCTCTCCAGCCTCTCTCAAATATCTGAGATTGAGTGGGATCGCTGTGCCTGTCCGGAAGCCGTGGATCAGCCCCCAATTGATCCCTTCACCACATATCGCTTCTTGAAAGCCTTGGAAGATAGCGGGTCGGTGGGCCCGGGCACCGGCTGGACACCGCATTACCTCCAAGCAAAACGCGGCGACGAGACAATTGGCGTAGCGCCTCTCTATGGCAAAACTCACAGTCAGGGCGAATATATTTTCGACCATAATTTCGCACAGGCCTTTGAGAATTCCGGCGGGCGCTATTATCCAAAATTGCAGATCGCCGTGCCCCATACGCCCGCGACGGGACGCAGGCTGCTGGTGCGCCCTGAGCATCAGGCTGTGGCGCAATCTGCCTTGGTGCAAGCCGCAGTACAGCTGGCTGCGGAAAATGAGCTCTCCTCGTTACATGTCACTTTTTGCACCGAGCAAGAGGCCGAGGCCGGTGCGCAAATGGGGCTGATGCCGCGCCGTTCACAACAATTTCACTGGATCAATAACAGCTACAAGAATTTTGACGATTTTCTAACCGACCTCAGCAGTCGGAAGCGCAAAAACATTCGCAAAGAGCGCGCCCAAGCACAGAACTTTGGCGGGCAAATCGAGGTGCTCACAGGCGATGAGATCGAACCACACCATTGGGATGCCTTTTGGGTTTTTTATCAGGACACGGGCGCGCGCAAATGGGGGACACCCTATCTTACACGACAGTTTTTTGAACAGGCGCAGGCGCATCTACGCCGCGATATGCTGTTGGTACTGGCCAAACGCGATGGGCGCTATATCGCGGGAGCTCTGAATTTTATTGGCCAAGACACTCTGTTTGGCCGCTATTGGGGCTGCACCGAAGAGTTTCCCTGCCTGCATTTTGAGCTGTGCTATTATCAAGCGATAGATTTCGCCATCGCGCAGCGATTGCAGCGGGTTGAAGCCGGCGCCCAGGGTGCACATAAATTGGCCCGAGGATATCTGCCCGTGGCTACCCATTCTTTGCACTGGTTTGGCGATGCCGGGTTTTCGCAAGCCGTTGCCCGCTACCTCGAAGCCGAGCGGGACGCGGTGGATGATGAAATCAATGTGCTCACAAGCTATGGACCGTTCAAAACCGTAACCCTGGAGGAACAACAATGACCCAAGCCCTCAAAGACCGCAACGCTCTGACCGCCCTTTTCGCCTCTGGGTGGGAGATGGTGGAAGGACGCGATGCGCTGCGCAAAAATTTTAAGTTCAAATCTTTCCGCTCTGCCTGGGGGTGGATGAGTGAAATGGCACTTTGGGCCGAAAAATTGGACCACCATCCCGAATGGTCCAATACCTACAATCGCGTCACTGTCATTTTGACCACGCATGATTGCGATGGCCTGTCCGAATTGGACATCAAACTGGCCCAGCAAATGGATGCCGCGGCCGGTTGATTTTGCAGCTTATGTGTTGATCTAGCCGAGGCTTTCCAACAAGGTCTCGCCACTGGAAATATCGCAGGTGCCGCCTTGGGTTTCGCGGTTGAGCTGAGTCACGACACCATCTTCCACGATCATCGCATAACGCGACGAGCGCCCGTAAAATCCGAGCACTTCCACGTCGAAATTCATGCCAATAGCCGTGGTAAACTCACTGGCCGGATCCGCCCACATGCTCAAACTCGCAGCCGTGGCCCCGGTGGCCTCGCCCCATTTGCGCATAATATGCACGTCATTGACTGACACACAGATAATCTCTTCGATGCCCTTTTCGACGAAAGCATCTCTGGTTCGAATAAAAGATGGGACATGTGCCGATGAACAGGTCGGTGTGAAGGCGCCAGGCAGGCCAAACAAGACGATTTTTCGACCTGCAGTCAATGCCTCAATGGTCATCTCTTCAGGCCCATTGTCTCCCATCCGCCGCAGCACTGCATCGGGCAACTTGTCACCTTGCGATATTGCCATATTGGTATTCCTTCGTTGGTTGAATAACGTTAGCCCATAGTTATAGATTACTTTAAACAACTTACCAGAGGTCGCGCGCAATGTCGGGAATTGTTATAATCGGAGCAGGCCAAGCCGGATCCTCTCTCGCCATTAAATTACGGGCCTTGGGCTATCAAGGCACGGTGACATTGATCGGCGAAGAACCCTATGCACCCTATCAGCGCCCCCCCCTGTCGAAAACCTATCTTTTGGGGGAGATGGCTCTGGAGCGCCTCTATTTACGACCCGAAGAGGTTTACCGTGATCAAAACATCGAATTGCGCCTCGGCACGCAGGTCACCGCCATTGATCCGGTCGCACAGGTAATTTCCCTCAGCGCAGAAACATTGAGCTATGATCAGCTGGCTCTGACCACCGGCTCCACCCCGCGCCTGTTGCCCGAGGCGATTGGTGGCAGATTAAAGAATGTCTTTGCGGTGCGCGGGCTGGCAGATGTCGATGCGATGCGTCCAGCCTTTGAACGCGGCGGCCATGTGTTGATCATCGGCGGAGGGTATATTGGCCTTGAGGCCGCGGCAGTGGCGGCAAAACGCGGGCTGAAGGTCACATTAGTGGAAATGGCAGAACGCATTTTACAGCGGGTGGCCTGCGCCCAAACCTCAGATTATTTTCGCGAGCTGCACCAAAGCCATGGGGTGACACTTCTGGAAGGTGTCGGGTTAAGCAGTTTAACCGGCACAGACCATGTCACCGGCGCGATCCTTAGCGATGGCGCGACCCTCGATATTGACTTTGCCCTCGTTGGCGTCGGCATCCAACCCAATACCCAGCTGGCCGATGCTGCTGGCCTGACGCTGAATAACGGAATTGACACCAATGCGTTGGGTCAAACATCTCAGTCCAAAATTTGGGCCGCAGGCGATTGCGCGAGTTTTCCCTACCAAGGCGAGCGCATTCGTCTGGAAAGCGTGCCCAACGCCATTGATCAAGCCGAGGTGGTGGCGGCGAATATGCTTGGTGCGCAAAAAGCATATCATGCCACCCCGTGGTTTTGGTCCGATCAATATGACGTAAAATTGCAAATCGCTGGGCTAAATCAGGGATTTGAAAATGTTGTCACACGCAGAGGAGAGGCGGGACGCTCGCATTGGTATTACAAGGCCGGGCAGGTATTAGCGGTCGATGCGATGAATGATCCGCGCGCCTACATGGTGGCCAAACGCCTGATTGAGGCGGGCAAAACCGCAGATCCCACCCTTGTGGCAGATCCAGGCAGTGACCTTAAAGCTCTGCTGCGCGGATGAGGATTATCGCCGGTCAAAACCGCGGGTTGCGCTTAGCTGAGATTGGCCAGGGGGATCACGCGGCCCATCTGCGTCCGACCACCGACCGGGTGCGTGAGACGCTCTTTAATATATTGCGCAATTGGGTCGATTTCCAAGATCTCAGGGTCCTGGATCTCTTTGCCGGCACTGGCGCGCTCGGCTTGGAGGCCTTATCGCGCGGCGCGCAGCATGTCACCTTTGTGGAGAACGGCCGTGTCGGGCAAAAACTGATTGCCGATAACATCGCACGGGTGCGCGCCCAAGACCGCTGTAAGCTCATAACCCAAGACGCGACAAAAATGCCACCCGGAGCACCTTGCGATTTGGTATTTTTGGACCCTCCCTATGGCAAATCCCTCGGGCATCAGGCGTTGCGCAGCGCTTGGGCGCAGGGCTGGATCACAGCCGAGGCCTGGATCGTATTTGAAGAGGCCAGCGCTATGACGCCCGAAGGATTTGTCCTGCGCGACAGCCGAAAATTTGGGGGCACGACGATGACATTTCTACAGCCCATCCAAGAGGCCGTCGCAAGTGAGCCAGGCGAGGGCGAGGGCTTGCCCTTCGTATCAGGTCAAATTTCTCTTCGGGATTGACTTCCAGCCCATCTGCGCCTAGCTCCCTCGCTGTCCGGTTGGCAATTATGACTGCACCCGCAGCACTTTGACCTGACCGACCCTAGGGGCTGTCCTTAGGGGTGCGTGTTACAGTCAAAGGGCAATCCCGCCCAAATGATCGAAGTGATCCGCTACAGCTGCGCGTTTGGCGCAAGGGATAAATTATGACGTTTGAAGAACTGGGCCTGATGCCCCGCCTTGTGGAACAACTCAAAGAGCAAGGCATTGTGGATCCAACTCCGATTCAAATCCAAGCCATTCCCCACGCCCTCGCGGGGCGTGACGTGATGGGACTGGCCCAAACCGGGACCGGCAAAACCGCCGCCTTTGGATTGCCAATCATGAACCATCTGTTGAAAGTTGGTAAAAAACCAGCGCCAAAAACCGTGCGTGGTTTGATCTTGGCCCCCACGCGGGAATTGGCTGGGCAAATCAAAGACAATCTCACCGCCTATTCGCAAGGGACGCATATCAAGGTCGGCTTGGTCGTTGGCGGCATGTCGATCAGCGCCCAGGTCAACCGTCTGGCCCGTGGTACTGATTTGCTGATTGCCACCCCCGGCCGCCTGATCGACCTAATCGAGCGCAAGGCCGTCGATCTGTCAGAGACACAATTTTTGATCTTGGATGAGGCCGATCAAATGTTGGATCTTGGTTTCATCCATGCCCTGCGCCAAATCGCGCCTTTGCTGGCCGCAGAGCGCCAAACCATGTTGTTCTCAGCGACCATGCCGAAGCATATGAACGAACTGGCTGCAACCTATCTGAAAAACCCTGAGCGGGTGGCGGTCTCCCGCCCCGGCGAGGTGGCTGACAAAATTACCCAAGAGGTACATTTCGTGGCAGGGGCTGCCAAGACCGATTTTTTGATTGAGAAACTTGCGGAACACCGCGAGGATGCGGCCATCGTCTTTGCCCGAACCAAACACGGCTCTGAGCGTCTGATGAAGACATTGAGCAAAGCCGGCTATGCCACCGACTCGGTGCATGGCAACAAATCTCAGGGCCAAAGGCAACGCGCTATTGATGCCCTAAGGAGCGGGGCCATCAAAGTGTTGGTCGCCACCGATGTTGCAGCCCGTGGTCTCGATATTCCTGATGTGCGTTTCGTTTACAATTATGACCTGCCCAATGTGCCTGAAAACTATGTGCACCGCATTGGCCGGACCGCGCGGGCCGGCCGCGATGGCAGGGCGATTGCCTTTGTGGCGCCCGATGAGATGGGCGAATTGAAGGATGTTGAGAAGGTGTTGAAAATGGAAATTCCAATTGCCTCCGGTCGGCGTTGGGATCTTGTGCCCGGCGTGGACACTCGCAAACCAAAGCGGAAACAACCCAGCAGTCGTGGTGGTGGTGGTGGCGGTGGTGGTGGCCGCCGGCATGACGACCACCGGGGCAAGGGGCAGCCACGCGGCGGTCGCGGCACTGCCCCAAAAGCCCCTTCAGCACGCAGTGAGGCCAAGCCAGCCCTTGAGGGACGCTGGGATCCAACCAACGACGGTCCAGCCCTGGAGGCCCCAAAGCCGAAAGGTCACAAATCCAAAGCGCAGTCATCTGATCACACACAGGGTCCAGTTGGCAATGGCGCTCGTCCACAGCGCGGACCCTCTGGCGGCAAGTTTTCCGGCAAGCCAAAGGGGCGCGGCGGCAAGCCAAAGGGCAAGCCCAACATGGGTGGCAACGCAAAACCAAGACGCCCAAAAGCCTAGGGCTCTGGTCTCTCGCGCATCTGATCTACATGGGGGATATCCCTCATGGTAGACCTAGCTGTAGGTTGGATGAAAGTGACCCTTTGGCGACAGTGTAAAAATCTCTACGCCCGTCTCTGTCACGCCCACTGAATGCTCAAATTGTGCAGATAGTGATCTGTCACGGGTCACTGCGGTCCAATCATCAGCCAGAACTTTGGTTTCGGGCCGCCCGAGATTCACCATGGGCTCTATTGTAAAGAACATGCCCTCTTCCAGAACAGGACCTGTGCCAGCACGCCCATAATGCAATACATTGGGCGGCGCATGAAACACCTGCCCCAAGCCATGACCGCAGAAGTCTTTGACCACGCTCATGCGATGGGCTTCCACATAGGTTTGAATGGCATGACCGATATCGCCAAACGTGTTGCCGGGTTTGACCGCCTCGATCCCTTTGAACAAGGAATCATGGGTCACTTGGATCAAACGTTCGGATTTGCGCGGCAGTGTACCGGCCACATACATCCGGCTGGTATCGCCATACCAACCATCGACGATCACGGTCACATCGATGTTCAAAATATCGCCATCTTTGATGCGCTTGTCTCCGGGAATACCGTGGCAGACCACATGATTGACCGAAATACAGCTGGCGTGCAGATAGCCTTTATAGTCAATCGTGGCAGAGATCGCCCCATGCACCGACACCATATCGGTGATCACCCGGTCAATCTCTCCCGTGGTTTGCCCAACGGTGATATACGGAATGATATCATCCAAAATGGTCGCAGCGACGCGCCCAGCCTCTTTCATACCGGCAAAATCACCGGGTTCATAAATTCGGATACCATCTTTGGTCAGTCGTCCACGGGCTGAGGTCACGTGAATGCTCCTAAATCAAATCTAAGCCCTGTATAGGCCAAGGCCGCGCGCGCAGCCAGAGCATGACAGGAAAAATTCACCCCTGCTCCAGGTTGGGCAAATCAAGCGGGAGCGCCCGCTCGAGGGTGATCTGCTCACAGCTCACCGCACAGCAGTAACACAGCATTTCAACCCCGCGCTGTAAGGCGCGTTTGCAGGCTTCTGCATAGGCAGGATCTAAATCTGCCGCCAAGCGAAACCGCGCGCAGCCAGTATGCTGGACACAATAAATCAGCACGGCGCGGTGACCCGCCTCCGCCATATCCCCCAAAACACCCAAATGTTTCAGCCCGCGCGCCGTTACCGTGTCGGGAAACTCTGCCCAATCGCCGCTGCGCCAGAGATGCACATTCTTCACCTCAACATAGGCCTCCGGCAAAGCTGGAGCGCTCAACAGGAAATCTACCCGCGAGTTTGCGCCATATTTCTGCTCGGGCCGGATGGTGTCATAATCCGCAAGTTCAGCAATTTTTTGCGCACGCAAGGCCTCATGAATGATTTTATTCGGCAAGCTGGTGTCTATTCCAACCCATGCTCCACTATCCAGCTGCGCCACGCGCCAGCCAAACTTGAGCTTTTTCTTGGGATCATCATTGGGTTCAAGCCAGACACGCAGACCCGGTTCCTTAAGACCAATCATGGCGCCAGGATTGGCACAATGAGCGGTCACCTGCCGGCCATCATCAAGAATTACATCTGCCAAAAAGCGTTTATATCGTTTGATCAGCCGACCGGGCACAAGGGGGGTTTGAAAGCGCATGGAGCAGGCCTATACCTAACAAATATTCGAACGCAAGGATGCCCAATGCCAAATCCAACAGCCGCGATGCTCGTCATTGGCGATGAAATTTTGTCGGGACGGACCCGAGATGCCAATATGTATCACCTGGCCGGCCAACTGACCGAACAAGGCATTGATCTCAAAGAAGTGCGTGTGGTCAGCGATGATGCTGAGGCAATCGTCAGTGCAACGCGCGCACTCAGCGCCGCCTATACCCATGTGTTCACCAGCGGCGGCATTGGCCCCACGCATGATGACATCACCGCCGATTGCATCGCGGCGGCCTTCGGCGCCTCAATTGGCGTGCGCGCCGATGCCCGAGATATTTTACAAGCCCATTATGACGCCAATGGCCAAGTGCTCAATGACGCACGTCTGCGCATGGCACGTATCCCAGAGGGAGCGCGCCTGATCGACAATCCGGTGAGCAAAGCGCCCGGGTTTACTTTGCAAAATGTGCATGTCATGGCCGGAGTCCCCTCGGTTTTTCAGGCCATGCTCGCCAGCATTCTTCCCAACCTCACCGGAGGCAAGCCACTGCTTAGTGTGACCTATCGGGTGGATCGCGGCGAGGGGGATATCGCCGCACCGCTTAGCGTTTTGGCGGATGCCTTCCCGGAACTGTCAATCGGCTGCTATCCGTTCCAAAAAGACGGGCTTTTCGGCGCAAATATCGTCATGCGCGGCACGGATGACAGCCAGCTGCAAAAAGCACTGACGGCTTTGAAAGTTGAGTTTCCGCAATGACCCTGCCCTCTGTTCACCGATTGTATCAAGCCATCAACACAACTTGGCCGGCTCGCGCGACCTGCCAAGAAGCGGGCTGGGAAATTCGCGATGGAGCCGGCGGTGGAAAACGTGTGTCAGCTGTCACATTGGCCCAAACAGAGCTGCCCGATATTGATTGGGTCGAAGCAAGGCTCTCGGAACAGGGGCAAGAGCACCTGTTTATGATCCGCGACGGCGATGAAATTCTTGACGCGGCACTCGCCGCACGCGACTATAAGATCATCGACCCGGTGACCCTGTATCTATGTGAGACCACGCCTTTGCGGCCCGCGTCCTTGCCTAGGGCGCAAAGCTATTGCATTTGGGAGCCCTTGCACATCATGCGTGAGATTTGGGCCACGGGTGACATTCGAGAAAAGCGCATCGCTCTGATGCACCGGGTGCAGACCCCGAAAACCGCCCTGCTCGCCCGCAGTGGAGACTCGCCGGCCGGAGTTGGTTTCCTCGCGCTTGATGGGGAGATTGCCATGCTGCATGCGGTTGAGGTCCTGCCAGCTTTCCGCCGAACGGGCGTGGCGAAAAAGCTAATGGCGCAGGCCGCAAAATGGGCCGAAGATCACGGCGCAAAATATGTGGCCCTGATGACGACCCGCGACAATCAAGCCGCCAATCGTCTTTATAGCTCTTTGGGCATGCGTCCCGTGGGGCATTATCACTACCGTATAAAGGACACCACATGACTGATTCCCCCACCGCTTTGAACCTTCCCATGGTCTCGCCTTTACCTGAGGCCACGCAAAAATATTTTGATATTTGCCAAGAAAAACTCGGCATGGTTCCGAATGTATTGCAGGCCTATACCTTTGATATTGAAAAATTAAATGCGTTCACCACGCTCTATAACGATGTCATGCTGGCGGACAGCGGCCTGTCGAAACTCGAACGGGAGATGATTGCTGTCGTCGTATCCTCGATAAATAAGTGCTTTTATTGCCTCACGGCCCATGGGGCGGCGGTACGCGCCCTTTCAGGAGATCCCATCTTGGGGGAACAATTGGTGATGAATTACCGCAGCGCCGATTTGGACGCCCGGCAGAAAGCCATGCTTGATTTTGCCGCCCTTATGACGGAAAGCAGCCAGCATATTGAAGAGGCGGACCGCGCCGCCCTGCGCTCTGTAGGGTTTTCGGACCGCGATATTTGGGATATTTCAGCAGTGGCAGGGTTTTTTAATATGACCAACCGGATTGCCAGCGCCACGGATATGCGCCCAAATGCGCAGTACCACGCACAACACCGCTAGGACACAGATGCTACGCAGCTTTGCTTTTTTATTCCTTCTGCCTATGTCCGCTCAAGCGCTTGAGCTGGCAATGCCCTTGGGGCTTGTTCAAAGCAGCAAAAGTGAACAGGGTTTGGCGACCCTGACGTTACCCACCGGCGTGTGGAACGGCTCTGAGGTGCCCAGCATCACATTCACGGGACAGATCACGACAGCCACGTTTCACGCGCGCGAGAGCCGCAAGCCCGATGTCGTGGCCGCCGCTATTTGGCCGCAACTGGAAGCACAGGGCTATGAGCTGGCCCTTCATTGCGCAGATCAAACCTGTGGCGGCTATGAGTTCCGCTTCACCCTGCCGGTGTTGCCACCGCCGCATATGTTCGTGGATCTCGGCGACTACGTCTTTTTGAGTGGACAGAAAAACAATACCCATGGCCTATGGATATTGATCAGCCGCTCTCTCAGTCAAACCCATGTACAACTCACCCAGGTTGGACCGTCCGGCACGCCGACGTCTCAGCTGTCAGTGGCGCTGCCGACATCTGCCAGTGAGTTTTTGGAAACAGATCTCAACACCACCGGGCGTTATGTGCTGTCAGATCTCACCTTCGACGCCGGATCGGCACGTTTGGACAAGGCAAGCTTCGCCTCCCTACAGGCACTAGGTGCCTATTTGACCCGCCACAGCGATCAATCCATCGCCCTCATAGGTCACACGGATTCCAGCGGATCACATGAGGCCAATCTTGAACTGTCCAAACAAAGAGCCGAGGCGGTGCGGAACATGTTACTCCGTCAATATCCCCAGATTTCCCAGACGCGTATCAGCTTTGAGGGGATCGGATATTTCGCACCCTTGGCCAGCAACGCCACGCCAGAGGGGCGCGAGATCAATCGTCGGGTCGAAGTTATTTTGGTGCCGGCGCGCCCCTAGATTAGCTCAATCCGCGACGTATAACCGTTTTGAGCAGATTCAGTTCCGCGCGCAACTGCTCTATTCCGGCGCGCAAATCACCGGCCAATACGTCACCCACGATCACCGTAAAATCACCGATTTTCCCAGATGAGCCCTTTGCGGGCTGCGGTGCTCGCAAGGTAAAGCAGGTCTGTAGGGGGGGGTGTTTATTTCGCTGAGTTTTCTGACACCAGCGTCGCTTGAGCAAAAGCGCGGAGAAGCTCTTCACCGTCGATGCCAGAAACGCTCGGACCCAGTCCAGAGTAGACGCCCAACACCACCAGCTGATCTGCGACATTGACAAAGGCTTTCCAACCCCGCGCGCCAAGATGGTCCGGCCGCGACCGATCCGTAATCTCAACATAAAGTGCATTGCGGCTACGTTTCAGCGTGTGAATCGAAATATCTTCAGCATTGCCATGCGCGGCAAGCCACCTTTTACCCGCCTCCTTGCGAACAAACCCGGCGAGCCGCGGCAAATCAGTTTTTGCGCCGGCCGCTGTAGCTGTCAATAGATACCCATAGGTGGGGTCAAAACCATCCGTACCGCTTAGCCTGACGCAGCTTGCAAAGACCACCGCACCCCGGCGACCGCTGCGACGATCGCGGCAATAACCTTTGGGTGCAGCAATTGTGATCCCGCTGGGCAAAGAGACCTGGGCGCCTGACGCGCGCGCAGATTCTACCCTGTCAAAAACATATGTTTGGCAGCCAGCCACGACAAACAGGCTGGCTGCCCAGAGAAGCCTAGAGATCAAAATAGTCGTGACGCTCTGCTTTGCCGCCGGGATGGGTCACCGCACCTCGGTATGTTGGACCCACCAATTGCGCATATTTCCAAAGCGCGCCGCTGGCGTAGATGGTTTCGCGTGGGCCTTTCCATTTGGCTTTGCGTTCGGCCAATTGTTCATCGGTCAAATCAACATTCAACTCACCAGAAATAGCATTGATCGTGACTAAGTCGCCTGTTTCAATCAGAGCAATCGGACCACCGGCCGCCGCCTCAGGCCCAACGTGACCAACGCAGAAACCACGGGTAGCACCGGAGAACCGCCCGTCTGTGATGAGCGCAACTTTTTTGCCCATGCCTTGGCCGGAAAGCGCCGCTGTGGTGGAGAGCATTTCGCGCATGCCCGGCCCGCCTGATGGGCCTTCATTGCGGATCACCAATACCTCACCTTCTTCATAGGCACGTTCTTTAACGGCCTCAAACGCGTCTTCTTCGCAATCAAAAACCCGCGCAGGGCCAGTAAAAATCTGATGCTGCGCCGCAATGCCCGCCACTTTCACAATCGCGCCTTCAGGAGCAAGATTGCCTTTGAGGCCCACAACGCCACCTGTTTTTGTGATAGGGGTTTCGACCGGATAGATCACCCGCCCATCGGCTTCCCGTTCGATCAAATCCAGCTCTTCACCCATAGAACGCCCAGTGGCGGTCATGCAATCTTCGTGCATCAAACCCGCTTTGCGCAGTTCTTTCATTACAACCGGAACACCACCAACCTCATAGAGGTCTTTAGCGACATATTGCCCACCGGGCTTCAAGTCGACAAAGTAAGGTGTATCGCGGAAGATATCGCAGACATCATCAAGATAAAATTCCAAACCCGCCTCATGGGCAATCGCCGGCAGGTGCAAGCCAGCATTGGTCGATCCGCCCGTACAAGCGACAACCCGCGCCGCGTTCTCCAAAGATTTCAATGTCACGATATCGCGGGCGCGTATGTTCTTATCAAGCAAGTTCATCACCGCTTCACCGGAGGCAACTGCATATTGGTCGCGCGATTCATACGGCGCGGGAGCCCCTGTAGAATTTGGCAAAGCCAGGCCAATCGCCTCGGAAACGCAGGCCATTGTATTGGCCGTAAACTGCCCGCCGCAAGCGCCCGCCGAGGGGCAGGCCACCGCTTCCAATTTTTCAAGCTCACAGGTTGAAAGTTGACCGGCCTGGTGCTGGCCTACGGCTTCAAACACATCTTGCACCGTCACGTCTTTGCCATTCATCGTGCCCGGCAAGATGGATCCGCCGTAGATAAATACCGATGGCACATTGAGCCGCACCATCGCCATCATCATTCCAGGCAGGGATTTATCGCAACCTGCAAGCCCCACCAGCGCATCATAGCAATGCCCGCGCACGGTCAGCTCAACCGTATCGGCAATCGCCTCTCGACTGGCCAGAGAGGAGCGCATCCCCTCATGTCCCATCGCAATCCCATCCGTCACCGTGATTGTGGTGAATTCCCTCGGGGTTCCTGCGGCATGTTTCACACCGATCTTAGTGGCCTGGGCCTGGCGGTTGAGCGAAATATTACAGGGTGCTGCCTCGTTCCAACACGTGGCGACGCCCACAAAAGGCTGTGCGATTTCTTCGGCTGTCATGCCCATCGCATAATAAAAGGAGCGATGCGGCGCACGCGCAGGACCGACCGACACATGGCGGCTGGGCAGATTGGATTTGTCGAAGACAGGCTTATTCATTGCGAGACCCTTTGTATAAAGCTTTGCGGTTGTTTAAGCGCTTCACGAGGCTGGGACAAGAGTGAAGGTCAGCCAAGTTTTGCGCATAATTGCGTTTCACGCTGGCCAGCACCACGCGCGCGCAGTATCTTATCTTATGCCTTACGAACCCTATGAAGCCCTCACCGCCCCGGCACGTCCAAAGGCAAGCCTCCTGAGGCTGATGCTCGGAATTATGGTCACAACCCTGCTCTACACACTGATGTTACGCCTCGGTTGGCAGGGGCTTATCTCCATCATGGGCCGAGCTTGGTTTGCGCAAACGATGCAAATTCCAGGCCCCAGCAGCCCAAGTCAAATGTTTGTGCTGCTGGGCAGTTTCGGGTTTATGACAGCCGCGGTCAGTTTCACGGTCTGGAGCCTGCATCATTACAACCCAGTCTTGCTCATCGGAGATTTCGCCCGCGCAAAAAAACAGTTTCTACGATCTTTGGGTGGTCTGTTGACTTTGGCCACTGCCGTGGCTGCCATTGCAAATTATGGCATCACGCTCTTACCGAACCTGCCACTCAGCCAATGGCTCGGCCTGCTGCCCCTCTCCTTGGTGTTCTTGCTCATCCAGGTCAGTGCCGAAGAATTGGTATTTCGCGGATATTTGCAAAGCCAATTAGCAGCGCTTGGCTTGCATAGACTTGTCTGGATCGTGATCCCTTCCGCAATTTTTGGCCTTTTGCATTATGACCCCACCGTCATGGGGGCAGCGGCGCCGTGGATCGCTCTGTCCACAACACTCTTTGGCATATGCGCCGCCGACCTCACTGCGCGAAGTGGCACGCTTGGACCGGCCATTGCGCTTCATTTTGTGTGGAACTTCTATACTATTGTTCTAATTGGGTTTCCAGATTATCTTGGCGGGCTGGCGCTTTTTATCAATGATTTTTCCATCCTGGATGAGGAGCGGTTAATCTCACTCGTGCCCTATGACGCCACCTTTCTTCTGCTGGCCTATCTCACTGTCCGCATCGCGCTGCGCAGGTGAGTTGCAATTTATCCCGTAGATGATTAACTGGCCATAAGCCATTCAAAATAGGAAACACACGCGTTGAACTGGATTTCTAACTACGTCAGACCAAAGATTAACTCGCTGTTTTCACGCCGCGAAGTTCCCGAAAATCTTTGGACCAAATGCGCCGAATGTGGCACGATGTTGTTTCACCGAGAGCTGTCGGAGAATTTGAACGTCTGCACCCATTGCGATCACCACATGGGGATCAGCCCGCGCGCGCGGCTGGAAGCCCTGTTTGATGGTGGAATCTTTGTTGAAGTGGACGTGCCAAAACCCATCACCGACCCGCTGCATTTCCGCGATCAAAAGAAATATCCAGATCGGATGAAAGCGGCGCAAAAGAAAACCGGTGAGGCAGAAGCCATGCTGGTGGTGGAAGGTGAAATGGGCCGCACGGGTATTGTCGCCGCGTGCCAAGATTTTGCTTTTATGGGTGGATCTATGGGCATGTATGTTGGCAACGCCATCATCGCCGCGGCCCAGCGCGCCGTTGAGCTCAAACGCCCGCTGATCTTATTTTCAGCCGCCGGCGGAGCACGCATGCAAGAGGGAATTCTGTCCTTGATGCAAATGCCCCGCACCACCGTTGCGGTGCAAATGCTCAAAGAGGCTGGCCTTCCCTATATCGTTGTACTGACCCACCCCACCACCGGGGGGGTCACGGCCTCCTATGCGATGCTGGGCGATGTGCATATCGCCGAACCCAATGCTTTGATCTGCTTCGCGGGCCAAAGGGTCATTGAACAAACCATTCGTGAAAAATTGCCCGAAGGGTTCCAACGTGCCGAATATCTTCTGGATCATGGGATGTTGGACCGTGTCACTCATCGCGCCAATATGCGCGATGAATTGATCACCATCACCCGAATGCTTTTGAAGCAATCTCCCGCGATCAAAGGAGATTTACCGAAACCCTCGGCCGATGAGGCGTCTGTCAAAACGAATAGCGCGAGATGACATCAAAAAATTCTGACATCATCCTCGAGCGGATGATGGCCCTACATCCTAAAGTCATTGATTTGACCTTGGACCGGGTTTGGCGGCTTTTGCGCGCATTGGGCAATCCACAAGACCGGCTGCCACCAGTCATTCATCTGGCCGGTACCAACGGCAAAGGCAGCACCCAGGCGATGATCCGCGCAGGGCTCGAAGGCGCGGGACGAAGGGTTCACGCCTATACCTCGCCGCATCTCGCGAGGTTTCATGAACGCATCCGCATCGCTGGCGATTTGATCAGCGAAGCGGCGCTCACAGAGCTGCTTGATCGCTGCTACAGCGCCAACGGCGGTGAGACGATCACCTATTTTGAGATTACCACATGCGCCGCATTGCAGGGCTTTGCTGAACATACGGCAGATTATACCTTGCTGGAAACCGGCATGGGTGGTCGATTGGATGTGACCAATGTAGTGGAGGCTCCGGCGGCCTGTGTCCTGACACCCATTGATCTAGATCACCAACAATTCCTTGGGGATACGCTGGACAAGATTGCCTTTGAAAAAGCGGGCATCCTAAAGCGCGGGGTCACGGCTATTGTGGGCCCGCAACCAGAAAAAGCCCTAGAGGTGATCGAAGGTCAGGCGGCAAAAATTGGTGTAGATTTGCAGATATACGGGCAGCATTGGCATGTCAGCACTGAAATGGGGCGCTTGACCTATCGAGACGAAACCGGCCTGCTGGATCTGCCCCTGCCGTGCCTGCCCGGTCCGCATCAAATTCAAAATGCCGGCGCTGCGATCGCCACCTTGCGGTATCTCGGACAGAGCGAAGAAGCTTGCATCGCGGCTATGTCGCAAGCCTATTGGCCCGCACGCATGCAACGGTTGCGCGAGGGCCCGCTGGTCGACAGCCTTCCTGGCCATGAGATTTGGCTCGATGGCGGACATAACCCGGCCGCCGGACGCGCCATCGCTGCAACCCTCTCCACTCTACCCCAACGCGAGACCCATATCATCTGCGGCATGCTCAATACCAAAGATGTGAAAGGGTTTTTAGCGCCAATTGCAACGCATTGCGCGTCGCTCACGACAGTGACCATCCCCAATGAAATCAACGCCGTTACGGCCGCGGATCTGGCGGAAGTGGGCTGGAGCTGTGCCATCGCGTCGCGCGAGGCGCGCGGTGTGCAAGCAGCCCTGCAGGACCTGTCCCAACGCCACCCGCGGGCGCGGATTTTAATCTGCGGTTCGTTATATC
>MDTG01205521.1_pt1 | contig 45506 bp, 45 predicted proteins | sample 811421 | NCBI WGS metagenome assembly MDTG01 (sample SAMN05326645, study PRJNA326480) | marine metagenome | isolation source: seawater | place: Pacific Ocean: South East | collected 2011 | reverse complement strand
CCATCGTTATTGGTAGTGGACCAGGAGGAAGCATTTCATCTTATTTTTTAAAAAAAAAATTAAAAAATGTTTTACTATTAGAAAAAGGAAAATATTTTTCATCATCTAAAAAAAAACATCCAGGCAAAGAATTTATTTATAAATGGAAAAATGGCGGTATTAATACAACAGTTCTAAACGACCAGATTTCTTTTGCATCAGGCGAGTGTTTAGGTGGTGGTAGTGAAATCAACAGTGGTTTACTTCATTATCCTGATAAGCAAATGATAAATGAATGGATAAATGATTTTAAAATTAATGATCTAATGTACGAAGATTTAACTCACCAACTAAAAAAAATGACAGATATAGTGCCAATAACAAGAATGAACGATGAGAAACAAAATCATCTAGGAAAGATTTTTTTGAACGGAATTAAAAAAGAAAATTTGAAATATGAAACATTGTATAAATTTCAACATCAGAGAGAAGATAAAGAAATTAAAAGTAGTATGACCAATACTTTAATAAATATGTTTTTAAAAGATGGTGGTAAAATTGAAACTAATTTTGAGGTTGATAAAATTTATAAATCAGAAAACTATTGGCACATAATAGGATTAAAAAATAAAAAAAATATTTGTTATAAATCAAAATATATATTTCTATGTGCTGGATCAATTTATACTAATATTTTGCTTGCAAAAAATAATCTTGTAAAAAAATCTAAAGTAAATGAATTTAAATTTCATCCTATGTTAAAACTTATTGTTCAATACGAGGATGAAGTGCAAAAAGGTGATGAAAATGTTCACAACATACAAATAACCGATTATTTACCAGATTATTTAATTGGACAGGCAGCAAGTGGTTACCAATTTCTGAAAATGGCATCTTTTAACTCAAAAAAATTACAAATTAATATAGAGAATAATTGGAAGAAAATGTCGATCTATCATGTAACTTTTTCGATAGGAAAAGGTAAAATATACTTCCCTAGATTATTAAAAAAACCAATTTTGGGATATAAAATAAGCAATTCCGAATTAGATCTTATTAAAGATTCAATTAGAAACTCTTCAAAATTACTTTTCAGTACAGGAGCAAAAAGTATTTACATTGTTGGAAAAAAGCTAATTAAATTAGATATATCTAACTTAGAGGCTAAATTAAAAAAAATTAAAAATGTTTCTCAATTAAAATTTTCTTCAGTTCATATACTTGGTGGAGTAAAATCTGGTGAAGCAAACAATAATTCGGTAGACTCGTATGGTAAACTTAAAGATCACGAAAATTTTTATGTAAACGACAGTTCATTAATATACAATAAGCTATTAAAAAATCCACAAGGCACAATAATGTCTATAAGCAAAAGAAATATTGATAATTTTCTCTCGAAAATTGGATAAAAAATTGCGCAAATTTTCAAACATAAAAAAAAATATTCCAAAGGTTGCAAAAAACTTTTTAGTTTTTTTACCCGCAATAATTTCAAATATTAAAATTGATATTGATATTTTTCTGGATTTATTTATTGGATTTTTCATTTTTAGTTTTATCAGTTTTTATGTTTATTTCATGAATGATTTTATTGATAAAGACAAAGATAAATTCAATAAATTAAAAAATAATTCTAGCTTAAGTAAAAATCTAAATAAAAAAGATATACTTTTATTAAATATTTTATTAATTATTTTTATTATTATATTAACTCAAACAATTTTTTTTGATGTTGTATTAATTGGATATATTGCGATTTTTTATTTTTATTCTTTTTTAAAAAAAATAAAATATTTAGATTTAATTTGTTTAAATTCATTCTATATATTAAGACTAATATATGGTTGTAATCTTATAAATATAGATTTTAGTTTATTATTTATAATTTTTTTTGTTTCAGTATTTTTAATATTATCAATTTTTAAAAGAATAATTCAAATAAATGTCAATAATCTAGCAGAAAAGAATAATATTATAGCATACGATATAAATGATATTAAAAGTTTAAATTTACTCTCATTATTATCATTTTTAATAAGTTCTGTAATTTTTATATTATTTATTTTTCATAACAATTATCTTGATATTGAATATTTGTTATCGAGTAGTACAAACTTAAATTTTAACAAAATTTCTTATATAATTATTTATTTAATATATACTGTAAATATGGGCAAATTCTATTTTGATGTTTTAACTAGTAAGATATCAACTGACATGATCGAATATTTATTTAAAAGTAAAATCGTTTTAATATCATGTACAATTATTTTGTCGATAATAGCGCTCAATAAATGAATTATTTAATTACGGGTGGATCTGGATATTTAGGATCAGAAATAATAAGAACACTAGATCCAAATAAAAATAATATTATAAATATTGATAAATATGTTTCTGGATTTAAAAATATTAAAGAATATATAATTGATATTTCTAACGAAAAAGAGTTAAAAAAAATATTTGATAAAAATGAAATTGATATAATCATTCATAATGTTGCAAAAGTTCCATTAGAAAAAAAAAATAGTGAATTTAAAAAAGTGAACTATGACTCAACAAGAGTCATATTAAATTTATTCAATATTTATAAAATTAAAAAATTTATTTATATCTCAAGTTCAGCTGTTTTTGGTGTTAACCAAAAATCACCAATATCTGAAGAATGCGAAAGAGAACCTGTTGAGGCATATGGTATGAGCAAAAAAGCTTCTGAAGATTTATGTTTTGATCAAATTAAAAATGGTAAAAATATTGCCATTATCAGACCTCGAACAATAATTGGACTAAATAGATTTGGTATATTTAGTATTCTATTTGATTGGTTAAAGAATGATTTGCCAATACCAGTAATTTCTAATGGTGACAATTTATACCAATTTATTGACATAAGAGATTTATGCCAAGCAATATTATTAACTTCAGAGTCAAACTTCGTTGGTGCCTTAAATATTGGTTCAAGTGATGTAAAAAGTATAAGAGAAATTATAAATTTTTTGAAAAATGAATTTAAAAGTAAATCTAGGATAAAAAATATTGATAACTCATATATTTTAAAAATAGGATTTTTTTTACAAAAACTTAATTTAATACCTCTTCAAGATTACCATTTTAAAGCATATGGTTCAGAAATTTATTTTGATGTTTCAAAGGCGATGAAAGTTTTAAATTGGAAACCTAGGTATACAGCATTTGAAAGTTTTAAAGACTCTTATGAAAATTTTTTGAATTCAAAATATGATGACCAGGATAAATCTATGCATAAACGAATACTAAAAAATTATTTATTAAAATATATAACTCTTATTTTATGAAAGCTAAAATAATAAATTTAATTTTTAAAAATTTTTTCATAAAAGAACTATTATATAATATCTGCTATTTAGTTTTCGGATTTTTATTTTTTCTTTTAATATATTATTTTAAAAGAAACTATTTTCCTGCTGAGATAATATATAATGAGGGAGTATATCTTTCTATTATATGTTCACTTATTTACTGTTTACCTTTATTTATAAAAAAAATTCGTAAGTGTTTTTTAATATTAGGTTTAGTTTTTTTAATTAATTATTCATTTATTGCAACTTTTCCAACCTTAATAGATAGATCAATCTCAATAATGATATTAAAAACACTGAATAAAAAATCTTTAAATATAGAAGAATTGAAAAACAACTATATATCTTATTATTCTAATTATAAAAATGTATTTCAAGTGGATAAAAGAATCGAAGAGCAGAAAATATTAAATAATATCGGTATTGATTCTAAAAACAAATATTTTTTAACTAAAAAAGGAAAACGTTTTTTAAAAATTACAGATTTTATTAAAAATGTTTTTAATATTAATGAGAGTTATAAGTTTTAAAAAAACAATATTCATATTATTTTTTTTTATTATATCAATAATATTGTTATACCCAGAAAGCTTTGGCCAAAGTATAAGTAATGAAAGTTTTAAAGTGTGGGGATATTCTAAGTTTCTTCTAGAATTTAATAATTTTGTAGATTTCAGATCTGGAATATTAAGTTATTTAATTTTGATATTATTTACCCCCTTTAGCTTTAAGACAGCTATTTTATTAGAATATTTTTTGGGTACTATTTTTTTTTTGTTTTGTTTTTATAATTTACTTAAAAGCTATGACTTAAAGATTTTAAAGTATATTTTACCGATCTTATTTATTCCAATAATTTATAAAATTGAGGGATCCAATAAACTTTTAGGTATTAGCTTCTTATTTTTGCATTTTAGCTTACTTAATAACAAAAGTTATTGCAAAAATTGGGTACCAACCTTCCTTCTATGTTCAATATTATGTAATTGGGGCTATATCTTTTTTCTTTTAGGACATATTTTTGGTAAATTTTTTACTACAGAAAATAAAAAAATTTATTTTGATAAATTTCTAATCATAAACTTTTTTTTAGTTTTGTTAGTTTTGATTTCAATCACTTTAAAAGGAAATCAAAAATTTAATAATCATTGGCTTGAAAGATCCACTTACTATCCTTATGATCTAAAAAGTGGATTTGGAACATTTCTTTTTCAAGCTGGAAACTACCTTTATGTTCAGAGGAATAAAAATATTTCTAAAGATAAACCAGAGGGTGACTGGTTTTTTACAAATAAGGTCGCTTTTAAAAATTGCAACAACACAAATTGTGTGCTCACTAAATCATTAGATACTATTTTTGATAATTTTGTTTTTTATAATTTTTTTTCGTCACCAGTAATATTAAGTGAAGTTATTTATGGTCCAATAATAAATAAGCTAGAACCATCTTTTTCAAATATAAAAATAGATTTATTTATATTTATTTTTATTTTGTGTGTAACAATACTTTTTATATTTACTGGCTTGCATAATATATTTTATAAAAAAAAATTTGATTTATTTTTCTCAATTATATTTGGCGTCTCGGTATATATTTTTGCAATGTTAATTTCAATGGTAACTATTAGGTATAGTTATTCGTTACTTCCTGTATTTATTTTATTATTTTGTAATTTAAAAAATGGATTGTATTTATTTCAAAACAATTTATTTTCAAATAAAGCTACTTTTTTAAAACCATTTAATTACGCTTTAATTTTAATTTTTATTTCTCACTTTTTATATAATTTAGAGTTATTTTATAAAAGAATTTATGAAAAAAAATATTTACCAATTACTAGCAAAGCAATAAATACTGAGGATAATGTAAATCTTTTAAATAGTTATGAGCAAATAATTAATGAGGTTAAAAATAAAAAAAAAATCCTAACGTATGAAGCCGTATGGCTATATGCTTTTTCTGACATTAAAAGAGAAAAAATTTTTTCTACCAATAATCTACCTCCATATAAAGATGAAACAAAAAAAATAAAATTGTTTTTAGATGAATTTGATACGATATTAGTAAGTAATCAATTTTTAAATGATAGTGGTGGAATGGCAATGTCCGTAAATTTAAGATATAGATTACATTTAGATGATTACTTTAGAAAAAATATTGATAAATTTTATATTTCAAAAGTTAAAGGTTATGGTTTTGTTTATCACAGAAAAAATTAGGTATTTAATAAATTAAAAACCTTAATGATTAAAATATCTTATGAATAAAAATTCTCTAATAAAGAAGAAAATTGTAGTTTCAGGCTTAGGATATGTTGGTTTAGCCATGTTATCTTTTTGTGCTGGAGCAAAGAAAAATAATAAATATTTGTATGATGTAATAGGAATTGAAAAAAATTCATTAAAAGGATTAGAAATTATAAAAAAGATTAATTCAAGTAAAGTACCTAAAATTGTAGATGATAAAAACTTTTCTAGATTTTATTCAAGATTAATTAAAGAAAAAAGAATTAAAGCATCAACAGATGATAATGCATACTCTAAAGCAGATATAGTATTTGTTTGCCTAAACTGCGATTATAATTTTACTAAAAATATAGCTGAAATAAAAAATTACATAAAAAGTATAGACCAAATTTCAAAAAAAATTAAAAAAAAAAATTGTTTAATAATAATACAGTCTACTCTTCCTCCAGGTACAACAGATAAAATTTTAGAGCCTTTAATAAAAAAAAATTTAAAAAAAATAGGAATAAATAATTTTTATCTTTGCCATTCATTTGAACGAATAACACCCGGTAATGATTATTATTTCTCGATGAAAAAAGTCGAGAGAATAATTGGTGCAAAAAATGAAAAATCTTTAAAATATACAAAAAAAATATTTAAAAATATTTTTGATTTAAAATCTAATAAAATTATTGAATTTAATTCTCCAACCGAGTCAGAAACTTGTAAAATTATTGAGAATAGTTATAGAGCTATAAATATAGCCTTTATTGAGGAATGGAGAAAATTTTGCTCAAAAAATAAACTTGATCTAGAGAAAATATTAAGCTGCATTAGAAAAAGAAAAACTCATAACAATATAATGCGATCTGGTATAGGAGTTGGGGGTTATTGTTTAACAAAAGATCCTCTTTTTGCAAAAGCTTCCTCTAATCAGGTTCTGCATGAAAAATTTGATTTTCCTCTAAGTAGTAAAGCAGTTGAAGTGAACCAAGAAATGACCCCTTCTATAATGTCCGAGATTGCAGATAAATTTAAAAATAGAATAATTGGTAAGAGAGTTTTGCTTATTGGTGTAAGTTATAAAGAAGACACTAACGATACTAGATGTTCCCCATCAGAGAAAGTTTTTGATTTTTTTAATAAGAAGCGTTGCAAAACTGAGTTTTATGATCCTATGGTTAATTATTGGAAATATACAAATAATTACTCAGTTGAAAAAAAATATTTAGGAAATTTTGATATTTATGTCCACTTAGTTAAACATAAGTTATTTAATAAATTAAAAATACCATATAAAAATAAATCTTTAATTTTAGATTTAAATCATACTCTAAATAAAAACAAAAGAATGAAAATTTTAAAAAGCAAAAATTATCAGAGTTTTTTTATAGGATCAAAATAAAAGTGAAATATTTAATTACAGGTGGTGCAGGATTTATAGGTATTAAATTAACTGAAAAATTATTAAAAAATAAAAAGAATAAAATTTATATTATTGATAATTTTTTAAGGGGTTCAAAAAAAGAGAGTTTATTAAAAATACTTAAAAATAAGAGGGTTAAATTGATACAAAAAAATTTAAATAATATTTCAGATTATCTCAAGATTTATGACTTTGATTATATTTATCACTTTGCCGCTATATTGGGTGTAAAAAAAGTAATAGATAATCCATATATTACTTTAAAAGAAAATATTTTAACTACAATTAACTTGATTAATTTTTCTAAAAAACAGAGAAAACTTAAAAAGATTTGTTTTGCTTCTAGCAGCGAGGTTTATGCTTATAGTTTACAAAAAAAACTAGCTAAATACCCCACACCAGAGAGTGTAGATTTTTTAATATCTAAGGATTTTAATTCAAGATCTTCATATCTTTTATCAAAAATTGTCGGCGAATATTTAATTAATTATTCACAACTAAATTTTGTTATTTTTAGACCGCATAACATTTTTGGTCCACAAATGGGATTTAGGCATGTTATACCACAATTAACAGAGAAAATTTTAAAATCTTCTAAAAATAAAATCATTATTCAAAATGCAAAACATAAGAGAACATTTTGTGATATTAATTTTGCTATTCAATTAATATATACAATTTCCCACAATAAAGATTCATCCAAAAAAACTTTTAATATTGGATCACCTGACAGAGAAATTTCTATAATTGAACTCGCTAAAAAAATTAAAAAAATACTTAATTCAGAAAAACTGCTTATATCTTCAAAAATAAAAAAATATAATTCACCAGAAAAAAGAAAACCAGATATGAAACGAAGTCTTAGATTTGTTAGATCAAAACACAATTTTGAAAGAGGATTAAAAGAAACAGTGCTTTGGTATAAAAAAAATTGTTAATTTTTAAAGAAGTAAAATAATATTTAAAAACTTGGTACTTAGTTATATAAAAAATATTTGGATATTATTTTAAATCTATTTTTGACTTATTTAAATAAATTAAGTCAGCAAAAAATACCAACCCTTCAAACAAATTATTATTTGCTGTTGATATAGCGGAAAATCTAAAATTATTTGGAATTAAATATTTTTCAACATCACTAAAGGTTAAGTATCTTTCGTAAACATTATCAAACATTAATTCAAGTTCTACAGCAGTTATTATATTTTTTTGTAAAATATCTTCGCATCCCGCAAGAACTTTATCCTCATAACCCTGGGTGTCTATTTTGAGAATATCTATATTTTTTATGTTATTTTCTTCACAATAATCATCAAGTTTAATCACTTTAACTTTTTCAATGGATTTAATGTAACCTTCTTTAGTCGTGTTAAATTGTTTACTTCTTTTTTCAATCCATTTTGTATCAAAATTTACCTTGTTAAATGATGAACTTCCTGATTTTGCTGTAATATAAAAACTTTTAGTTTCTCTTTTATCACCTACAGCAAAATTATTAAGTATAATTTTTTTATCCTCTTTATATTTGTTCTTTAAGATCTCATATTCAAAAATATTTGGCTCAAACGCATAAATCACAGAATTTGGAAATATTTTTCTAAATCTTTTAATTGATTGGCCTTTGTTTGCGCCGATATCAAATATTATTGGATTATTTTTTATTTTTAATTTGTATATTTCATCAAAAGTTAATCTATTTTTAAGTTCTGGATTAATTTTTCTAATGTCTAATCCAAAACTTAATAGAATTTTTTTAATAATTTTTTTCATAAATAAAATTCAATTTTAATATTTATATTAAATAAATCACTTTTAATATGATCCTTTCACTTCTGAAAATATAATTTTCTGCAACAGATTTATCCACATGTATTTTGGCTGCATGATTATTAATAATTCTATTAAATTTTTTCCAATAAAACCATTATCAACTGTTATAAATATTGTATTTTTCATTTATTTAATTATCTATTATCAGAAAATAAATTAATAATAATCATAATGTTAAATTCTAAATTTAAATTACTAAGTCAAGTGAATTTTTTTTTAACAGGTTTTAAGAAAAAATTTGCATTTCTTATAATTCTAATAACTATAAACTCCTTTCTTGAATTGATTAGCATAGGTATTTTTATACCTGCTTTGAATTTTTTTATAAAAAAACAAGATACTTTTTTTTCATTTTTCGATTTAAGTCTTTCTTACTCTCAATCATTACTAATTATATTTTTAATTATTTTAATAATATTTGTAATTAAATTCTTATTCTTTGTTTTTTTAATAAGCTATGAGAATAAGTTTATAAAAAAAATTAATTTATTTTATAGTCAAAAGTTACTTAATATATTATTGAATAAACCTTTAATTTTTCATCTTAATAAAAATAGTTCAGAAAGTATAAATTTAGTTAAAAATATACAGGCAGTTAACGCAATTTTTTCAAGTATAATTTTATTATTTATTGATTTATTTACAGTAACACTAATTTTTATTTTCATGTTGAATTATGAATTTTATGCAACAATAAGCGTTTTGTTTATTATAGGATTTGCTACTGTCACATACTACTTAACAACCAGAAACTTATTATTTAGTATTGGAAGAACAAAATATCAAAGTGAAGCGAGAATACTTAAAAATTTAAAAGAAATATTTAACGGGATTAAGGAAATAAAAATTTTTAAAGCTTTCGATTTTTTTTCTAAGGATTTTTTATCTTACCAAAATAAGTATTTATCAACCATAAATAAATTAAAAATTATAACTTCTCTACCAAGAGTATTTTTAGAATTGTTAATGATTTTTTTCTTTGGAATTATTTTGGTAATATTCTTTTTAAATAATTATGAGTTAGACGAAATTATAATTAAACTTGGAATTTTTACTTTAGTATCCCTTAAAATCTTACCTGTAATTAATAGAGTTTTGTATAACTTTCAAAATTTAAAATCTAATAAATTTTCTTTTGAGCAAGTTTATTTAAATCTGAGTGATGAAAATAAAAGTACTAATATTAATAGGATTGAACACAAAGAAATAAGTTTTTTAAATAATATTGAATTTAAAAATGTTAATTTTTCATATGATAAAAAAAATAACGTCCTAAATAATCTCGATTTTAATATTAAAAAAGGACAAAGTATTGGCATATTTGGCCCAAGCGGGTCTGGTAAAAGTACTTTTATAAATATGCTTTGTGGTTTTATTAAACCAGATTCAGGTTCAATTACTGTCGATGGTATTGAAGTAGATTTATATAATAATTATTGGTTAAATAAAATTAGCTATGTACCTCAGGACATTTTTTTAAGTGATAACAATCTGTTATATAATATAGCTTATGGACAAGTTGATCATAATTATAACAAAGATAAGATAAATAATTTAATAATTAATTTAAAATTAGACCAATTTACAAAACAATATGAAAAAAATATTGGAGAAGATGGTTTAAAAATCTCAGGAGGTCAAAGACAGAGAGTTGGTATAGCAAGAGCCTTATACAAAAACTCACAATTAATCATACTTGATGAAGCAACGTCATCTTTGGATGAAAATACTGAAGAAAGTATATTAAAATTTATTTTTAAAAATAGTGAAAATAAAACAAAAGTTATTGTAAGTCATAAACCATCCACATTAAAATTTTGTGATTATACTTATATGTTAGAAGATGGAAAATTAATAAAAAAAGATATAGTTTAAAATACCAATTATAAGATTTATGAAAAAAAAAAATTTTGTAACAATAAGGGAAGCAGAAAAGTTATCTAAAATGAAAATAAGAAAAGGAAGTTTTAATTGGCTTTCAAGTGGTGCTGAAGATAATTTTACAACTAAATTAAATGTATCTTTTCTTGAGAATATTAAAATTTACCCAAAAGTTTTGTCTAAAAATTATAAATTTTCTTTACAAACTAAATTTTTAAATACAATTATTCCATTTCCTATTTTTTTATCACCAATGGGTCATCAAGCTCAATTCCATAAAAAAGGAGAGATAGAGATGGCAAAAGGTATTGGCCACTCAAAAACAATTGGTTTTTTTAGTACTCAAAGTCGATACTCATTTGAAGAAATAAGAAAAAGAAATAAGAATGTAAATATGATTTGGCAAATATTTTTGTTTGGGAGTAAAAATTGGTTATTAAAAGAAATAAGAAAAGCTGAAAAATATGGAAGTAAAGCAATAGCTTTATGCTTAGATGCCCCACTGCGTTCTCATAGATATATAGATAGAGAAAGTAGATATGATGCAAGAAAATATGGCAAAATGAGAAAATTAAGTGAGAATCCATCCTACGCATTGAGATATGATTGGGAAATAATAAAATGGATAAAATCAAAAACAAAAAAACCAGTTATTCTTAAAGGAATTATAAATCCTGAAGACGCTATTAAAGCAAAGAAATATAAAATAGATATTCTATGGGTATCAAATCATGGTGGAAGAATGTTCAATTCAGGAATTTCTTCAGGAGAAGCCTTAAAAAAAATTAGAAAAGTGGTAGGAAAGAAAGCTACGATAATTGTAGATGGTGGAGTTACAAAGGGCTCTGATATTATTAAATATTTGTGCTTAGGGGCAAATTTTGTTGGTATTGGAAAGCCAGCAATTTATGGGCTAATATTGAATGGACACAAAGGTGTAAAAAAAATTTTTGACATACTTAAAAACGAACTAGAAACGTCCTCAATTAATGGGGGATTTAAAAATTTATCAGATTTTAGTATCTCTAGACTAGATTATTTTAACAAATGAAAAAATTAAAAACCATATGCATAATACCTGCTAGAGGTGGATCAAAAGGAATCAAGTTAAAAAATTTATCATTATTAGATGGAAAACCTCTTATTTATTATCCGATTAAAGCTGCGATTGATAGTAAGGTTTGTGATAAGATTATAGTATCAACTGATCATAAAAAAATTGCAAAGGTTTCTAAACTTTTAGGAGCAGAGGTACCATTCTTAAGAGAGAAAAAATACTCTTCTGATTTAGTCACAACCGAGGAAACCTTAAAAAATGCACTTAAGCAATCCGAAAATTATTATAATATTAAATTTGATATTTGCTTATTTTTAACTTGTACAAATCCATTTAGGAAAATTTCTTGGATAAAGCATGCAGTTAAAACTTTAAAAAATAATAAAAAATATGACAGTGTATTTGCAGTTCACCAACTATATAGACATTTTTGGCACTATAAGAATAAAAAATTAAGCAAAGTACTTCCTTGGATGAAAAACTATACCTCAAGACAAATTGCTCCTAAACTATTTCAAGAACAAACAGGGCTGGCATGTGCTACTAGATCAAAGTTCTGGAGAAAAGGTAAAAGAATTGGTCCTAGGGTAAATTTAATTTTAAATCAAGACTCAATAACAAATATTGATATTAATTCTAAAATGGATTTAATTATTGCAAACAATATAATAAAATATCTAAAAAAAAAAAAAATCAAATATTTTTAAATTTTAAAAATGAATATTATTATTGTGGGACTTGGAAGTATTGGTAAACATTATCTAAATGTAATCCCTAAAATTATCAAAAAAAGTGATATATATGTAATTGACAAGATTAAATTAAAAAAAAATAAAAAATTTAAACAAATTTCATTCAGTGAAATTTTAAAGAAAAAAATAATTATTGACTATGCTATAATTTGTACTCCATCTGGATTACATTTTAAACACGCTGATTTTTTTTTAAAAATAAAATCCAATGTTCTCATAGAAAAACCTTTTGCATTAAAATTAGATGATGCAATTAAATTAGTAAAAATTGCAAAAAAAAATAAAGTTAAATGCTGGACTTCACTTCAAAATCGATACAATCTTGCAACAAAGAAATTAAAAAAAGAATTAAAAAAGCAAACTATTGGTAAAATTAGTTTGGTTGACTGTGTCCTTTTTTGGAAAAGAGACAAAAAATACTATAAAAATGATTGGAGAGGAACATACTCACATGATGGAGGTGTTTTAACAAATCAAGCAATTCATCTTTTAGATATGTTAATTTATTTATTTGGTCCAATTGATCATTTTGATGCAATAGCAAGTTTTAATAAAAATAAACTTGAGGCAGAAGATTTAATATTAATAAATTTTAAGCATGCTAACGGTATTTTATCTTCACTAAAGGCAACGACAAGAGCCGATCGTGATTATAGAACAGCCATTGATGTGCTTGGATCGAAAGGCAGGTATATAGTAAAAGGTATCGCTCTAAATTCTTTTAACAAATTTACAAATAATTATATTTCAGAAGACAAAAAAAATTCAGAAAAATTTACTGATGGAAAGGGATTGGGACATTTAAAAGTATTAAAAGAATTTCTATCAAATAAAAAAAATTCAACTCAAAGTATAGAAATATCAAAAAATTTATATGTGTTGAAAGTTATTCACTCTATATATAATCTGATCTTGAAGCAAAAAAAATTTAATAAAATCAAACATGTTAATAGTACGTTAGGAAAATGAGAAAAAACTTAAATATAAAAAATTTAAATAATAAAGAGCCAACCAAAGATATAACTGTAGATGATATTAATTTTAAAATAAAAAAAATCACAAGTAAAAAAAATATTTCAGTTAAAATTTCAGATGATATTGTTTTTTCAAAAAAAACATTACCCATTATTGCAGGACCAAATGGAGTTGAATCAAGAGAGTTAATTTTTAAGGTTGCAAAATTTTTAAAAAAACTGGGTATAAAAATAATTAGGGGACATGCATACAAACCTCTAACATTTCCTTACAGATCAAAAAGTTACAAAGAATCTTTGGGTCAAGGCATGGATTGGATGGATGAAGTTAAAAAATATACGGGATTAAAAGTTGTAACAGAACTTACAGAAATACAATATTTAGAAAGACTCCAAAAAACTTCTGATATACTTCAAATAGGATCAAGAAATATGCAAAATCTTGAAATGTTAAAAGAGGCTGCTAAAACGAACCTACCAATTATTTTAAAGAGACACTTCGGTGCAAGTCTACGAGACATGCTTGGAGCTGCTGAACATATTCTTGTTGAAGGCAATAACAAGTTGATACTATGTGAGAGAGGTGTTTCAAGTCCTCACACACACAGAAGCACCTCAAGATTTATGCTGGATGTTCAAGCAATAGTCGCATTAAAAGAATTAGTTAAATATCCAATAATCTCAGATCCAAGTCATGCATCATTTTGGGCTCCATGGGTTCCAAGTTTAGTTTATTCATCTATAGCAGCAGGTTGCGATGGACTAATAATTGAAATGCATCCAGATCCAAAAAATTCAGCTGTTGATCCTTTGCAACCTCTAAATTTTAAAAAATTTAAAGAGGTAATCATAAAATCTAAAAAGATATCAAAATTTTTTAATAAAAAAATTTTATAAATGTTCTGTCATATTATTGGATATCCACTTAAAAATCCTAGATCAGTTAAAATATGGTCTAATTTTTTTAAAAAAAAAAAATTAAATATTAAAATGTCTCCTTTGGAAGTAAGACCTAAGTTCTTTCATAAAAGTATTTTAAAACTAAAAAAAAATAAAAATTTTTTAGGCTGCGCTATCACAATGCCTTTTAAAGAAAAAGCTAAAAAATATATTAGTTATGGAAATAAATTATCTGAATTCTCAAAATCAATTAATTTAATTGTGAAAAATAAAAGTGGTAAGTGTTTTGGTTACAATACAGATATTGAAGGAGCTTTAGGTACAATTAAAAGTGTAAAGATCAAAAATAAAATAATTATTTTTGGTTTTGGTGGCACAGGAAAACCTTTATTTAATGTACTTTTCAGAAAATATAAGAATAAAGATTTTTTAATAATTTCAAAAAAAAAATTATTAAAACTTAAAAAAATTAAGAATGTAAAAGTTAAAAAAAAATTAAAAATAGAAGAGTTAAAAACTACCGACTTATTTATAAATTGCAGCCCACTAGGTAGTAATCTCAAAAAAAGTTTTTTAAAAAAATCTCCTTTATCAGAAAATCATATTAGAACTGCAAACAAGAAAATTACAATTTTTGATATAATATATAGTCCAATTAATACTAGGTTAAGTAATATGTGTAAGAAAAATAATATTAAATATTTAAATGGAATAACAATGAATACAATTCAAGCAAAAAAAGCTTTGACATATATTTTAAAAACAAAAAATTATTAATGAGTAGATATAATATAAAAATTCTTAATGATACTACATTTTACGATAAAAGAGGAAGTATCTGGACATCTTGGAAAAAAAATAAAATTAAATTAAATTTTAATCATGATAAATTTGCGTACTCAAAGAAAAATGTATTTCGTGGTTTACATTATGACAATAAAACATGGAAATTAGTCAGCTGTGTTTATGGTAGTATTTTTCTAGTCGTTGTAAAAATTGATAAGTCTAAAAGTATTTATAAACATGAAAAATTTTTTTTAGACTTCAATAGTAATAAATCTGTATTAATACCTCCTGGATTTGCTAATGGTCATTTGTGCCTATCTAAAGAATGTGTCTTTCATTATAAGTTGTTTTATAGGGGAAAGTATTCTGATGTAAGGGAGCAAAAAACTCTTTTTTATAATGATAAACGTTTGAACATTATTTGGCCAACCAAAAAAAAATTTATTTTAAGTGATAGAGATAAAGGAAATTAGTGGATTTATCAATTTTAATACCAACTCTAAATAGAACAAAGCAATTATCTAAAATATTAAATTATTATTTTAAAATAAATTTTAGAGCTAAAATTTATATTTTAGACAGTTCAGATGAGGTTCATTTAAATAAAAATAGTTTTGAGATTCAAAAATATAGTAAATTAATAATAGTTCATAAAAAAATATTTGGATCTAGTAGCCAGGTATTAGGTAAAGTTTTGCCAGAAATAAATACTAAATATTCAGTTTTTAGTGGCGATGACGATTTTTTTTCAGAAAAAGGACTAGAAAAATCTATAAAGTTTCTAGATGAGAATAATGATTTTTCAGCATCTCATGGAAAAATGCTTAATTTAATATACTCAGATGATAAATTAAATTCCATTTTAAATATTTCAAATTACAATTCAATGGGGTTTGATAATTGTTACAATAAACCATTAGAAAGACTAATTTTTAGTCTTAAAAATTATCAAACTTCTACATTCGCAGTCCATAGGACCGAGATATTTCAGAAAATCTATAGTTATGCTGATACAAAAAAAATTGTTAAAAATGCATTAGTAAATGAAAATATTTTTTATAATGAATTATTATTCAACTTTTTATCTAGTTGTTATGGAAAAAATAAATCTTTAGACAATTTATATATGGTGAGAACTTCAGTTTATTCACCAATTAAAAAAAATTTTTTTTCTCAAAAAAAAATTCACGATTTTTTTATTAAAAACAAACAAGGGAGACAAGTAATAAAAAATGTAAGTAATATTTTGTCAAATGAAATCACCAGTGTTGATAATAGCGATTATGAGTTTAATAAAAAAATTATTGATAAAGAGTTAATTAAATTTATTAAGAAAAATTATATTCAATATTTAAAATTTTTTAGAATATTTATATTCGAAAATATAAGAAAAGTATTGAGGTTTTTAGGTATTTTAAATTTTATTAAAAAAATAATTTTGAAAAAAAATAATTATCAAGATAATAAAAAATATTCTGAAGAATTAAAGTTTATGTATAAATTTTTTATTGATTAAAGTTTAATAGATCTTATAGATCTTGAGGTATAATGTGAATAAACTCCTTTTTTCTCAGAGTATTTCTGATCTTGATATTGACCAGAATCTATAATTTCTTCAATTCCTAAATATGGTATTATTTTTCTATACTCTTTTATTCTAGATTTTGGTGGAATATTATATTTATCGACAAATACAGTTGAGTCTATTGAAACTCTTACTTTTGAGTTTTTTTTTCTGTGTGTATTGTGTATCATCGCATAATCCGAAATGTATAAATTTCCCAATTTTGGTGTAAAATTTATTGCTTTGTAATTTTTCATAACCCATTGCATATCCAAATACGATGGGGCCCTAGTCAAAAAATTTTCATTAAAAACCTTTGGTTCATAAAATTTCAGATTATTTCTTTTATAGTCACCCAAAATAGGAAAAAAACAATTCATTCCCCAAGGTCCCTCAACCCACGCATCAGAATGTGGATGCGATGTGTTAAGACCTCTTTTAACATTGTCCTTTAATTCATTACCAAATTTTACCCTTATATTCGGAGTCATCCTAAAATAATTTAAAATGGAAGGATTTTTTTTTGATAAATCTTTTATAATTTCACACCATTTCTTAAGAACTAAATTATATTCCAGATTATAATCTCTTTTGGGAACAATGGCTCCGTTTGGTGTAACATTTTTTCGATAAGATCTTTTTTTTTCAACCATTATTAAAAATCTCTTATCATTTTCAATGAAGTCAATATTTAGCGCTTTAGAAATATACAACTTTAAGTTCATTTTAAATTGCAAGAACAAATCAACTGGAATTTTATAATTTAAAATTAGTGGATGAACCATTTTTAAATTCCACTTTTTATTCAATTCAGTCATTCGATTTAATCTGTACTCTAGATTTGTTTTATTCATTAAAATCTAACTTCTTTTTTTTGAGCTGGGCTTCTGAGGCCGTAAGTTTTTTTAAAATTTGTGTCATTATGAGGATAATGATAAATAAATTCTTTACCGATTTCTAAAAGTTTTTTAGTTTTCACTAGATCTGATTGCCTGTACTTACTTTTTATATCCTTTCCATTAACAAATTTTGGTTCACATAAATTATCAATTGAAATTCTATTTCCACATCCATGATTTCTCACAGTTTGGTGGTAAATTAAATTGTCTGCGACTAATATTTCCCCAAAGCCTAATTTTAAACTAATTGGTTCTATATATTGCATTGCATCTCTAAGCTTTTCTTTTGTGGGTTTTCCAACAATTAATGAAAACGGAATTTCTTTGACATTTTTTTTAAATTTCCAGTATTTTATGTAATTATTTTTTATATCACCGCATATATTATAAAAAACAGCGAAGCAATTTGTGGAAAACCCTGTAGGACTATCAACATGTAAAGTGCTACTGTCTTGAATTGAAAAATTATTAGGTATGAAATTTCCAAATTTTATTCTTACAGGTAAGCTTGTATACCAACTATCTATATTAATCCCTAAATTATCAATACATTTATAAAATTCAGACATAAATAGATTGTATTCAATTGAAGAATAATTTTTTGGTACAATTATACCTGACGTTGATATATTTTTATAATTTTCTCTTATTATATTTTTAGAAATCTCATTTAAGTGTCTGACTTTTTTAAATTTAAAAGCAGCATTTAGAAATAAAAGTGCAGCATTTTCAATTCTTACTAGTTGGCTTTTATCTAATTTAAATTTATATAAAAATGGTGCCACTACTTGAAAATTTCTTTTTTTAAAATTTTTTTTAAAAGTGCTATATCTTTTTTTAAGATTTATATTTTTCATTTTTTACTATTTTGAAGTTAGCGAAATGTTTAAAGCCCTTATCTTGATTAATAGAATTATAAATAGAGTCATTGAAAAAATATTTATTTTTATCACCTAGTTTTTCATATTTTTTATAAGAAATATATTCATTTTTTCTATCGTTGTGTATTTTAGAAATATTTAATTTACTTGTTCGTTTTATTTCAAAAGTAGTATCTAATGAAATTCTAGTCTTACAATTTTTTTTCCTTATTGTCCTGTGAAGCGTTGCAAAATCAGAAATTATTAAATTGCCTTTTAAGGTTTTGAAATGGATTTTTTTGTAATATTTCTTATATTTGAAACCTGTTTGAAAATTTTTTAAAGGTCGAAGCCAATTTTCATTCAGTTTTTTTGGGTAAAAAAATTCCATTTTATTATTGTTCACATCTCCAAATATTGGTATGTGAAAGTTAACACAATTAGAGCTTTCGCCAGCCCAACTGTCACTATGTGGTTTTTCTGTTGCCCTGTCCCTTAAGTAAAAGCTCTGTGGAATATTACTAAATTTTATTCTTATATTTAGAGGAATATGAAATCTGACGATTTTATCTTGGATATTTAATGATTTTATTATCTTAATAAAATTCTTTGTAATTAAATTAAATTCTTTCGAAGTTTCTTTTTTCGGAACTACAGCTCCGTTAGGCGTTATAAAATTAAGCTTATCAATGTTGCGGTCGTAAAAATTAATAATACTTTTTTCAGATTTTAGTTTATATGATTTTGTAGCACTCTTAGATAAATACTTAATAACAGAATTATTAAAATTATTTAATAATTTCTTATTAATTTTTGAGGATACTATTAATGGACTTATTTTATTAAAAATATCTTCTTGAAACATTTCAAAATCTTTTTTTCTTGTATCAAGTGACATAAAGAGTTAATAAAGTATTTTAATAATATAGCAATTTTGATCTTAAAAAAATGTTTAAAGCTGTAATAATTAGCGGTGAATTAGCACAAGACCATGAATTTATATATCCTTTTTACAGATTACAAGAAGAAGGTTATAAATTAGATGTGTGTTTGATAGGTGGAAAACCAGTTAAAGGAATATTAGGTACATTGTTACCTCCTACAAAGAATTACCCTGTAAAAGATATTTCAGATATAAATGTTGAAGATTACGATATTTTAGTTTTACCCGGGGGCGTAAAAGCAATGGAAAAAATTAGATTAAACAAAAAACTCATACAATTTATCTCAGATTATAATAGAACTGGAAAATTAATTGCCTGTATTTGTAGTGGTGTGCAGCTTTTAATTTCAGCAAAAGTTGTTAAAAATAGAAAAATATCTGGTTATTATAGTCTTGAGGATGATATTACAAACGCTGGTGCAATTTATACTGATCTTCCAGCTGTAGTAGACAAAAACATAGTTACCACTGCACATTATAAGGATATGGGACATTGGATGAAAACAGCCATTTCACTTTTAAATTAATTTAACAAATGAGTAATTCAAAATATGACTTAAAAAAGGTCATTAAACCTTGGGGTAGTGAGTATGTAATATTCAGGGATAGTAATAAAATTTCAATTACATATCTTAATATTAAAAAAAATAAGAAAACCTCATTTCATTGTCATCCAAATAAAAAAACAGGTTTTATCTTATTATCTGGATCAGCAATTATTAGACTTGGATTAGAAAAAAATGATGAGATAAAGTTAAAATCTAGTTCAAAATTGATGATACGACCAGGTTTGTTTCACTCTATTAAATCTACCTCAAAAAACCTTAACTTATTAGAATTTGAAACTCCTGCTGATAAAAGAAACTTAGTGAGACTATATGATAATTATGGAAGGTCAAATAAACCATATGAAAGTAGTAAAAAAAATTTTAAAGATTTAAATAATGAAGACATTGTTTTTAAAAAACCAAAAAAAAAATTTGTAAATTATTATAGAATTTGTCGAAAAAAAATATCTTTGGAATATCACTCTAATTTTAAAATACTAAAAAAAAGATTAAGTAATGAGATTTATGCAGTATTAAGTGGTCATGTGAGAGATAATTTTGGAAATAAAGTGCTTACAATTGGTGATATAGTTAAAAATGGAACTTTGAAAAAACTATCAAAAGCCTTTAAGATTAATAAAGACATATTATTATTAAGATTGATATCGTAAAATATGAGTAATTTAGATGTATTATTAGTTACACCACCCTCTAGATTAGAAGTTTATCAAAATTTATCTAACGATTTTGCAGCTATTGAGCCACCTGTTTGGTCTTCATTGATAGCAAATTACTTGTATAAAAATAATTATACTGCAAAAATTTTAGATGCAGAGGCAGATCATCTTACTCATAAAGAAACTGCCGAGGAAATAAAAAAAGAGGATCCTAAATTAGCAGTTTTCATTGTATATGGACAACAACCTTCTGCTTCGACACAATGCATGCCTGCAGCAAGGAAAACTTCTAAAATATTAAATGAGATTACCAATAATAGTATTAATACTATTGTAATAGGAACACACCCCTCAGCATTACCTAAAAGAACTTTAGAAGAAGAACCATATAAATATGTTTGCCAGGGTGAAGGCCCATTAACTATAAAATATCTTCTTGATTATATTAATGGTACTATAAAAGATATAAGTAAAGTTCCAGGATTGTGGTTTAAAGAGAATGGTCAAATAAGTAGTAATAAGCCTGCGCCTATAATTGAAAACTTAGATAAAGAGCTTAATGGACAATCTTGGGATTTGTTAGATATGAGTAAATATAAAGCTCACAATTGGCACACTTTTCACGATCTGGAATCTAGAAATAAATATGCCTCATTACAAACAAGCTTAGGATGTCCGTTTAAGTGTTCATTTTGTTGTATAAATGCTCCTTTTCAAACAAATAAAATAAGATTTTGGACTCCAAAACACATAATTAACCAAATTGACATTTTAGTAAAAAAGTATGGGATATTTAATATTAAATTACCAGACGAGATGTTTGTTTTAAACCCAAAACAAGTATCTAGCATATGTGATGAAATACTCAAAAAAGACTATCATGACAAATTAAATTTTTGGGCTTATGCAAGAATCGATACATTAAATAATAATAACATGCTTAAGAAAATGAGGATGACAGGATTTAATTGGCTAGCAATAGGTATAGAATCAAGTTCTGAACATGTTAGAGATGGTGTTGCAAAAGGAAGGTTTAATAATTTTAATATTAAAGAAATAGTTAAAAAAGTAAGAGACATGGGTTTTTACGTTGGTGCGAATTATATATTCGGATTGCCAGATGATGATTTTGATTCCATGAAAAAAACTTTAGAATTATCTTTAGATATAAATAGTGAGTGGGCCAATTATTATTCAGCAATGGCATATCCTGGATCTCAACTTTATAACTTTGCTAAAGAAAAAAAATGGAGATTACCTGATGATCAAGGTGGACCAGGTTGGATAGGTTATTCCCAGCATGCATTCGAGTCGTTACCTTTAAGAACAGATAAAATTAAGGCATCAGATGTCTTAGATTTTAGGGATCAAGCATTTATTGAATACTTTAAAAGTAGTGACTACTTAAAACTAATTCAAAATACTTTTGGTAAAAAAACAGTCAACCATATTAATGAGATGACAACTTATAAAATTCCAAGAAAGCATCACCAGGAAGAAGTAGATTATTAAGAATTAATTAATTTTTCTATAGTTTTAGCTATTTTTTTAGCTGATGGTGTACCATTTTCTGTTTTTTTTGATGATCCTGATGATCTATTTTCCAATCCCAAAGCTACCACTTTTGCTTTGGTTAGTTGCATAAGTTTATATGCAATTGTAGTTGTAATCCCACAATCCGTATAAGAAGAGTCAATTACCAATCCTCTTTTGGTCTGCTCAAGTGCTTCAATTTCTCTCTTTGATATTTTGAAGGGACTTAGCCAAATTATATTTATTAAATTACAAAATATTTTTTTCTTTTCTAAGATTTCTAGAGCTTTGAGGGCATTAAATCTTGCTGCTGAAATTGCAAATATAGTCACTTTTGCTTTTTTATTATATTTATTTCTAAATTCCCTTGATGATTTATATGAATTTCTATGTTCACTTACCAAATAAGGACTATCATCTTTTAAATATTTTGACCAAATTTTTTTATACTCTTGAGGAGTTAGAGGAGCACATACTTTTAATCCAGGCATATGTATAAAAGGAGAATGATAATTATTTCCATGTAATGGACCTTGACCGTAATTAGCTTCTGATGCAATAGCCCTAACAAATACAGGTGCACCGTATCCAAATATTTCTTTGGCTTTAGCAGCATGCATTACTAATGGACTTGAATTTAACCATAGAAAACTTTGAAACCTTAAAACTATTATTGGTCTGCTCCCAACAATTGAAGCACCTACGGCTGTACCCATACCAGCAGTATCAGTCATTGGAAGTTCTATTATACCTTTGGTTTGTTTAGGTATGGTATTTTGTACCCACCCAACAGCAGTTAGACATTGTCCAATCACAAATCCTTTTCCATTGTCTATATGTTTCTTTGTTATTTTTCTTATAGTTTCTGCAACCGTTTCTGCCATAATTTTCTTGCCCATAATTTATTTATATTTTCTATTTTTTTTATACTGTTTATAAAACCAAGGTTCACTAAAGTTTTTTTTGTAATTTCATATCTGTCCCATTCAAGATTATCATCTCTGCCAGAACCAACATGCCAGGTATCTCTACAGGTTCTTATATTAATTAAAGCCGGTAAATTATTTTTAAATTTATTTACCCAATAATTTATTACCCAAGGATTATCAGATATATCTACAGATTTCATACCAATACTTTTAACAAGTTTTGACAAATTCCAGGATCTTCTATCTTTTGTTGGTGTTAAAACTGATAAATCATTATCTTCACATATAAATAAAATATTTAGTTTTTTTGTTGCTGCATCTGCGAGTGCGGCAAGTACAAAATCTTCTTCTGCAGCCCCGTCACCAAAAACACAGACAATTTTTTCTTTTTTTTTTACTAAACTAATTCCGTTTGCTACAGGGACTTGATCACCAATTAAACCACAATGACCAATGATTTTTTTTTTTATGTCATGTATCATCGGTGATCCACCTTTACCACTACAACAGCCAGTCTCTAATCCAATTAATTCGTCAACAAGTTTTATTTCATTGCCGCCAAAAGCAAGATAATGAGCATGGCCCCTATGTTGAGTTAAAACATAACTGTTCTCCATGCCAGGAAAAATTCCAGCTGCAACTGCTTCTTGTCCTAATGATAAGTAAACAAGAGGAGTAGTTTTTTCTTGTTTATGTGCTGTTTTTACCTCAAGTTCAAAGTTTCTAATTTTAGACATCATGTTAAATAATTTTAGACTAAAAGACTTTGGAGATTTCCTCTCAATATTTTTGATGTAACCTAATCTACTATTTCTCATAAAAAATTTATTAATTTTTACTTAGGGTTTTTAATAATTGACATTATTAGATTAATAATAGTAATTAATCAAAATTACAAATATACATATTAAGTGATTATATCAAAAACACCCTACAGGATATCATTTTTTGGGGGAGGAACAGACTACCCTGAGTGGTATAATAAATACGATGGTCAAGTAGTGTCTACCACTATCGATAAATATATTTATATTTTCTGCAAAAACCTTCCAAAATTTTTTGATTATAAATATAGATTTTGTTATTCAAAAATTGAAACGGTAAATAATCTTAAGGAAATAAATCATAAAGCATTTAAAAAAATAATTACATACTTAAACGTTAAAGAGGGAATTGATATTCATTATAATGGAGAATTACCAGCACGTAGTGGAATGGCTTCTAGTTCAGCTTTTACGGTAGGCTTACTAAATGCATTAAATGAATTAAATAAAAAAAAAATTAAAAATGAGGAATTAGCAAAACAAAGTATTTACTTTGAGCAAAAGGTCTTAAAAGAAGTAGTAGGGTGCCAAGATCAGATTGCCACATCCATAGGAGGATTTAACATTATAAATATTCAAAAAAATGCAAAGTTTAATATAGAAAGTATAAATAAAAAAAAATTTTTAAATCAACTCAACCAATCACTTGTACTAGTATTTACAGGTATAAATAGAACAGCACATGATATTGCAGAGAGTTATGTAAAAGATTTGACAACTTCAAAAAAAAAATACATTAAAGAAATTGCATTATTAACAAGATACGCAATTAAATCAATTAAAGAAAATAACTTAAATGATTTTGGAAAATTATTAGGTGAAAGCTGGATGTTAAAAAAAAAATTAAGTAAGTTGGTTTCAAATGATACTATAGATTATATCTATAAATTAGGCATAGACAATGGAGCATCAGGAGGAAAAGTATTAGGTGCAGGTGGAGGAGGATTTATTTTATTTTTTGTCCCTTTGAATGAGAGAGAAAAGTTTATAAAAAAATTTAAAAAATTTACAATAATACCGTTTAATTTTGAAAAGGATGGTAGTCAAATTATAATGAATACAAATAATAAAAATTAAATGTATGTTTTAGGAATACATCCTGGTGGTCATGATACATCAGCTACACTTTTAAAAAATGGTAAAATAGTTGTTGCTATTGAAGAGGAAAGATTGAGTAAAAGTAAACACTCATCAAATTTCCCAGAACTATCTATAAAAGAGTGTTTAAATTACGCCAAAATCAAAATAAATGATGTTAAAGCAATATCATTAAGTGGCGACTATAACTTGCATATTAAGAAAAGATACCTAGAGAATTGGCAGAAATATTATCCAAAAAATAAACATAGATTAATTTCTGAATTTAAGGATTTTAAAAGGATTTCGAATATTGAGGAATTTATAAGAGATAAATATAATTATAAGGGTATTATATATCAATGTAGACATCATTTAGCACATTTTGCAAGCGCCTTCTATATCTCAAATTTTAAAACATCTGCGCTCTATAGTATTGATGGAGTAGGTGATTTTGAGAGTAGTCTTTCAGGAATTGTAAAAAATAATAATTTTAAGGTCTTAGAAGAGTCTACAGTTTCATATCCTCACTCAATGGGGTTAGTTTATACGGCTATAACTGCTTGGTTAGGATTTATTCCTCATTGTGATGAGGGCAAAACGATGGGACTAGCCCCATACGGAAATTTCAAAATATACTTAAAGCATTTTAAAAAAATAATTAAATTCGAGGAATTTGGCAAAATTTCACTTAATTTAGATTACTTTAATTACCCTTTTTATCGAAAAAGTAATGTTTCAAAAAAATTTCGATCTATATTTGGAAATAATAGAAAAAAAGATGAGAAAATCACAAAAAAACATATGAATGTTGCTGCAACGCTTCAATATTTCTGTGAAAAAACATTAATACACGGTTTAAAATATTTATACAAATGTACTCGAACTCCAAATTTATCTCTTGCAGGAGGCGTAGCTTTAAACTGTGTAGCTAATGGTAAAATTTTTAAAAATACTAAATTTAAAAATGTTAGCATTCAACCAGCAGCTGGAGATGCGGGAACGTCGTTAGGTAGTGCTTTATATTGGTATAACTGTGTTAGAAACACAAAGAAAAGAAAAATTAATTATTTGTCAATGGCAGATAATATTTACTCTGGACCAAAATTTAACGATAGACAAATTTTAAGAGAAATAAATAAAAAAAATCTAAAATATAAAATTAGCGATGATATTTATAATGAAGTTGCAGATTTACTTAAAAATCATAAAATAATTGGATGGTTTAATGGTAAAATGGAATTTGGACCAAGAGCTTTAGGTAATAGGTCAATTATAACCTCGCCATTTCCAAAAAAAATGAAAGATATATTAAATTTACGAGTAAAAAAAAGGGAGTCTTTTAGGCCATTTGCACCAGCTGTCCTTAAAGAAAAAGCAAATTCATATTTTGATTTTGTTCATGACTCACCACATATGTTATTTGCAATGAATGTTAAAAAAAATAAAATCAAATCTATACCAGCTGTAAGCCATGTAGACAATACTGCAAGAGTTCAGACAGTAGAAAAAAATATTAATAAAGAATTTTACAAATTGATAAATGCTTTCTACAAAAAAACTAAAATACCAATAGTATTAAATACCTCCTTAAATATAATGGGGCAACCAATTTGTTATGATCCAAAAGACGCGATACAAACATTTCTTCAAAATGACATAGACTATTTAATTCTTAACGCTAAATATGTATTAAAAAAATGATAACGAATTTTAAACATCGATTGATGGAAAATAATTTTTCTAAAGATGATATTTCAGCTGTAATTAAATTCCTGAATAAAAATAAAATTAATCCAATACTAACTCAATCCTCAAATGTTAAAAAATTTGAAAACGAATGGTCTAAATGGCTAGGTGTGAAATATAGTGTTTTCGTAAACTCAGGCTCATCAGCTAATTTCTTAAGTATGGAAATTTTAAAAATACTAAAAAAGAAAGGTGAAATAATTGTACCAACGCTAACTTGGGTTTCAGATATTAATTCAGTTTATTATAGTGGGTTCAAACCAGTTTTTGTTGATATTAATCCAGAAACATTGTGCATGGATGAAGACCAAATATTAAAAAAAATCAATAAAAAAACCGTGGCTGTTTTTATAACACACGCTCAAGGTTTTAACGGATTGACTACAAAATTGTTAAAAACTCTCAAAAAAAAGAAAATTGAGTTGATCGAAGATGTGTGTGAGTCACATGGTGCAACTTTTAAAAAAAAGAAATTAGGTTCGTTTGGATTAATATCAAATTTTTCATTTTATTATGCTCATCACATGTCAACAATTGAAGGGGGCATGATTTGTACAAATAATAAAAAAATTTATCAAATTGCACGTAGTTTAAGATCTCACGGAATGTTAAGAGAGATACAATCAAAAACTTTAGAAACAAAAATTATTAAAAAGTATAGAGAATTGTCTCCTAAATTTATTTTTTTGTACAAGGGATTTAATTTTAGAAACAATGAGATTGGTGCCATCTTGGGTCTAAATCAATTAAAAAGACTTAATGATTGTATAAAAAAAAGAAATTTAAATTTCAGGTATTTTTTAAATAATTTAAGTGAAGAATATTTTCAAACTAATTTTAATATGGATGGAATTAGTAATTATGCATTTCCCTTAATTCTAAAGAAAAAAAACTTTGTACTAAGAGGTAAATTAGAAAAAACTATGGATAAATATAATATTGAGTATCGACGTGGAAACGCAGGAGGTGGTAATCAATTGAGACAACCATATATTTCGTCAGAAATAAATTTAAAACCAAAAAATTTTAAAAATGTAGAACATATTCATTTTTTTGGATATTACATCGGTAATTATCCTAATCTAAAAAAAAATAAAATTATGAAACTGACAAAAATACTAAACTCCTTTAATTCTCTAAAATGAAAAAATATAAAATACTAATAACTGGTGGTGCAGGTTTTATAGGAAGCAAGCTATCAACAAAATTAGTTCTGGAGAATCATCACGTTACGGTTATTGATAACTTAAAATATTCTGACAGTTCTCTCAATCACATATTTTCATTTCCAAATTTTACTTTTGTAAAAGGCGATGTAAGGAATAAAAAATTATTGAAAAATTTAGTTAAAAAAAGTGATATTGTTATACCTTTGGCTGGTTTAGTTGGGGCACCGCTGTGTGAAAAAAATAAGAAATATGCAACGGAAGTAAATTTAAATAGTATAAAATTTATTTTGAGTATTATAAAGAAAAATCAAAAAATAATATATCCAACTACAAATTCTGGTTATGGAATTGGAGAAGCAAAAAAATTTTGTGATGAAAATACTCCATTAAAGCCAATATCACATTATGGAGTTACAAAATCAAAAGCTGAAAATGAAGTTTTAAAATATAGAAATTCAGTTTGTTTTAGGTTGGCAACAGTGTTTGGATTTTCGTATAGAATGAGAACAGATTTATTAGTTAATAATTTTGTTTATTTGGCTGTAAAAGAAAAAAAAATTGAACTTTTCGAGTCTCATTTTAGGAGAAATTTTATACATATAGAGGACGTAGTGAATGCTTTTAATTTTACTATAAAAAATTTTTCTAAATTGAAAGGCCACACGTATAATTTAGGTCTTTCTAGTGCAAATATTGATAAGTTGACACTTGCAAAGAAAATAAAAAAATATGTAAAAAACTTAAAAATTATAATCAAGGAAAATAAGAAAGATCCTGATAAAAGAGATTACTTTGTTAGTAATAAAAAAATAGAAAAAAAAGGCTTCAAAGCAAAGGTAACATTAGAGAGTGGTATTAAAGAATTAGTAGAAATATTTAAATATTCAAAAGTAAATGTGCGTAACAATTATTAAAAAATGTTAGAAACCTGATTATACAAATTTTTTTGTACAAATTGAAACTTAATTTTTGAAGCTAGGGCTGCAGCCATATCGGTTTTTTTATCACCTATCATAAATGTGTTTTTTTTATTAATATTCCAGTTATCTATTAAGTCTGTAATCATTTTATTTCCAGGTTTTCTACATTTGCATTTAATTTTATATTTTTTAATTTTTGCTTTTGGGTGGTGTGGACAATATTTGATATCATCAATATAAATTTTTTTTTTAGATAAAAATAATTTTAATTGTTTATGTAATTTAAAAAAATCTTCTTCGTTAAATTTTCTTTTCCCTATACCCGCCTGATTTGTAGCAATAAAAATATAAACATTTTTTTTTATTAAATATCTCAATGCTTTCAAAACACCTGTTTTAAATTTAAATTTTTTAAAATTATTAACGTATCCATAGTCATAATTAATTACCCCATCTCTATCTAGTATTATTGCTGGTTTTTTTAAAATCTTTGGAATAATTTTTTTCCCTTTATTCAATTGCTCGTAAGATCCAATATCTAAAAATTTATTTTTATAAAATATTCCCCTAACTTTTCTTTGGATAATTTTAGTTGGTAGAATTTCATCTTCTAGAGATTTTTTTTTTTTCGTCAAAGATTTCAAAAATTTATTTTTTATAAAATATATACCTGCATTTTTTAAATTTGAATTTTTTGAAATTTTAATTAAGCCTTCTTTTGTCAATGATAATTGTGATAATTTTTTACTATGTATTGAATAATTTTTTGTTAATGCTATCGTAATTTCTGATCTGTTTAATTTACTTTTTTTTATAAAATCATTTAAATCAATATCGAAAAAAGTATCGCCATTTATCAAAATTACATCACTATTTGTGCTCTTTAGTTGGCTTAGTGCACCACCTGTATCAAGTGGTTTATCTTCCTCTATTAGTGTGGTCTTTAGTAGATTATTATATTTATTATCATAATTTTTTTTAAATTTATATGATTTGTAACCACCTAAAATATAAATTTTGTCTACATTGTATTTTGAATTACAATTTATAAGATCTTGTAGAAATTCATTTTTTGATAATTTTAAAAGCGGTTTTGGTATTTTTTTAGTATATTTTTTAATTCTATTACCTTTACCACCTGCTAAAAAAACTAAATTAACATTAAAATTCATTTTTATTTAGAAAAATAATTTTCAATCTCAAAACAAAGACATTGTCCAATAATAATTTCAGCTGCTTGAATATGTGAGACCTCATTTGAAGGTACTATAATAGGATATCTTGTATATTTTTTTAATTTACCCCCGTTATTTCCTACCAAACAAAATGTTTTCATCCCAATTTTGTTGGCAAGTCTAGTTGCTCTTATTAAATTATTACTATTACCAGATGTTGATATTGCTATTGCAATATCATTTTTATTTCCCAAAGCCTCAATTTGTCTTTCGAAAATTTTATCAAAACTGAAATCATTTCCAATTGCCGTAAGCGCCGATGTATCGGTTGCTAAAGATATTGCTGGTAAGGCTTTTCTTATTTTTTTATATTTTACCGTCAATTCAGTAGCTAAATGTTGAGCGTCAGACGCACTACCTCCATTTCCAAAAAAAATAATTTTACCGCGTTTTTTGATAGATTTGATACACTCTCTTACAAGAGCAGAGTAATTAACTAATTTTTTTTCCTCAACTTTACTGAGTAGTAATTTTATTTTTTTTACTTCATTTTTAAGGTTTTTATTTATCTTTACTTCATTCATATCTTATTAAATTTAAATTTATCTTTAACAAACTTTATTTATATCAATAAAATTAATTATTATTTTTTAATTTATATACCTTTCTATATTTTTTTCTATTAGGTCAAATCTTTTTTTAAGCATAGTAGTTATACTCATTTATTGTTAAGGCCTGACATTATAATTTTTTTATATATTATAATATATATACCCTGAACTTTACCAAAATTTATTATAATTTAAAAATCTAAAGAGTTATAAAATGTTTTTTTTTAAATAATTAAACAATTAAATATATGTTGATATAATCTGTTTTGAATACTATTTAAATAAGTAATTAATAAAATGAATATAAATAAAATTCAAAAACTAATAAAATTCATATATGCAAAAAAAATTGTTCCAGTTCATGAACCTGTAATTACAGATTTGGATAAAAAATATGTAAATGATTGTGTTAAAAGTACATTTGTTTCAACTGTTGGAAAATATGTAAATTTATTTGAAAATGAAATAAAACGAATTACAAACTCAAAGTACGTAATTGCAGTAAATTCTGGCACTTCGGCATTGCACCTAGCTTTAACAGCTATTAATGTAAATAAAAATCATGAAATATTACTTCCATCAGCAACATATGTTTCAACAGCTAATGCAGTAATTTATTGTGGTGCAGATCCACATTTTGTTGATATTTCTTATAAAACAATTGGTGTTGATCCATTTAAATTGGAAAATTATTTAAAAAAAAATACATATATTAAAAATAAAAAGTGCATTAACAAAAAAACAAAAAAAATTATTAAAGCATTAATCGTGGTTCACGCATATGGTCATCCAGCTGATTTAGATAATTTAAAAAAGGTTTGTTTAAAATTTAAATTAGATTTAGTTGAGGATGCTGCAGAAGCATTAGGTAGTTTTTATAAAAATAAACATACTGGAACATTCGGTAAGGTAGGAATTTTAAGTTTTAATGGAAATAAAACTATAACTACTGGAGGAGGAGGAGTATTATTGACCAACAACTCTATTTTATCAAAAAAAATGAGAAGACTAAGTACCTTAGCAAAAATTTCACATCCCTGGGAACAAAAATTTGATATGTTGGGTTACAACTATAGAATGATAAATATTTCAGCAGCACTTGGATGTAGCCAAATTAAACAGTTGAATAAAATTTTAGGAAAGAAGAGAAAAATTACAAAATTTTACCAAAAAATGTTTTTATTTGAAAAAAATATTAATTTTTTTCAAGAACCAGAATATTGTAAAAGTAATTATTGGCACCAATTAGTAATTGTTAATGAAAGTCAGAAGAAAGTGAAAAGATATCTTAAACAATTTCATAAAAATAAAATTCTTACTAAGGCAATGTGGACTCCACTTCACAAGCTAAAATATTTACTTAAATACCCTAGAATGAATCTATCGAATACCGAGAAGTTATATAAGAGTGTGATTATTCTACCAAGTGGGGCAGGCATAATAGAAAACAGATTGGATAAAGTTATTTCAAAAAAATGATACTTAGTAAATTTTCATATATAAAAAATGACTCATCGATTTTTCAAGCAATAGAAAATTTGAATAACAATAATTTATACGGATTAGTTTTAGTTGTTGATAAAAATAAAAATTTATTAGGTACAGTCACTGATGGTGACGTTAGAAGAGCAATTATAAATAAAGTTGATCTGAATTCTAAAGTAGAAAAAATAATGAAAAAAACCCCTAAATGTATTGATTATAAAGAAAAAGATAACAAATATCTAATTCATGAAAAATTCACAAAACTTAAAATACGACATCTGATTGTTCTCAAAAAAAAAAAAATTTATGATGTTTTGATTCAAAACAATAATTATAATACTGATCTATTTGATATACCTGTTATAATTATGGCTGGTGGTAAAGGAAAAAGATTAATGCCATTGACAAAAAATTTACCCAAGCCTTTAATAAAAATTGGCAATGAAGCAATAATAACAAGGATAATTAAAAACTTAGCATCAAATAATTTTAAAAAAATTGTTGTTATAATTAATTATTTGGGCTCAAAGATAAAAAAAAAATTAGGTGATGGTAAGAGGTTTGGGGTTGAAATTAATTATATAAATGAAAAAAAAAGAATGGGTACTGTTGGTGGGTTGTCAATGATGAAAAACTTTAATTTTAAAAATTTTATTTTGCTAAATGCTGATATTTTAACAAATATAAATTATGTAGAACTTTTAAAAAGTCATATAAAAAAAAAATCTATGCTTACAATTTGTACAGTCAAATATAATTATGAAATGCCATATGGAATTATAAACAGAGATACTGATAAATTTAATGAAATTATAGAAAAACCTACTTTTAGCCATGAAATAAATGCAGGAATTTACGTAATAAATTCTAAGACTTTAAAATTTATAAAAAAAAAGTATATGGATATTGATGACTTTATTAACATAGTATTAAAAAAAAAATTTAAAATAACTGTATTTCCTATTTATGAAAATTGGAGTGAAATAGGTAGAAAAAAACATTTAGATAAAGTTCTAGAAAAATTTTCATATGAAAAATAATTTAAAAAGTGTTCATATAATAGGAGAAACAGCGTGTGCACATGACGGTTACTTTCATAAATTAATCAAAATGATTGACTCAATTGGTAGTTCAGGCGCAAATTCAATACAATTTAGAGTTTTTAATCATCAAAATACAATTACAAAAAATCACCCAGATTTTAAAAAAATAAAAAAATTAGTTTTAAATAAACGTGAATGGATAAATTGTTTTAATTACACTCGAAAAAAATATCCAAAATTAGAAATAATTAGTTCAGTACCTTCAACCGAGGAATTAATGTTTTCGAATAATTTAAATTCTGATGCATTTAAGATACATAGCGCAGATTTAGATAATTTCGAGCTTATAGAGGCTGCTTCTAAAATTGGAAAAAGAATTGATCTTTCTGTTGGAGCAAGCTCAATAACTGAAATTAAAAATGCAGTGAATTTAATTAAAAAAATTAATAGTAAATGTAAAATTTGGTTGATGTATGGTTATCAATTATTCCCTACAAAACCAGAAAGACTTGATCTAAAAAAAATTTTTCTATTGCAAAAAATATTTAAACTTAACACAGGTTACCAGGATCATTCCTCAAATGATGAGGCGGGATTCGCGATACCCACTTTGGCGATAGGACTTGGTGTTAAAATAATAGAAAAACATATCACAGATGACCTTAGTCGAAGAGGAACAGATAGTGCATCTGCAATTGACTGTAAAAATTTTGGTAAATTTGTACAAATATGTAACGAAGCACATATCTCAATAGGAAATGGAAAATTTGGAAAATTTTCCTCAGATGAAAACAAATACAGAAAATATTGTAAAAAAAATCTTTTTTTATCTAAAGATATCGATAAAAATTCGATTATTACTAATTCAGACTTAATTTTAAGACGATCCCATAAAATAGGAATTATAGGAGGTGATAAAAAAAAAATAATCGGGAAAAAAATAAAAAAAAAACTTAATAAATTTGACCAACTTTTTTTGAAACATATATATTAAATTGAAAAAATTAAAATTTGGAATTCTCATCACGGCAAGAACAAAATCAAAAAGATTAAAATATAAAGTTATTTTACCATTACAAAAGAAGATAAGAGTAATTGAATTTTTAATTGATCGCTTAATTAAAAAATTTGGAAAAAATAGAATTTGTTTAATAACTTCAAGATATAAATCAGATGATATTTTAAATATTATTTCACAACAAAAGAAAATTTCAATTTATAGAGGATATCCAGTTGATGTATTGAAAAGAATTTACCATGCATCATTAAAAATGAGATGGGATTACACAATTAATATTACTGCCGATAATCCATTTGTTGATACAGAGTATGCTTTTAAAATGCTCAAATTTCATATAAAAAATAAAAGTGATTTTACAGAGATTTCTAAATTACCTATAGGATTGAGGTCATACATTTTATCCACAAAAAACTTAAAAAAAATTGTAAAATCAAAAAAAATTATCAATACAGAAATATGGGGAAATTTTTTTCGAAATAATCAAAAATTACGTTGTTTTGACTATAAAAATATAAAAAAAAAATATCAAAATAAAGCTATTAGACTAACTTTAGATGAAGAACTAGATTATAAACTTTTGAAAATAATTGCAAAAAAACTCATTAATAAAGAAATAAATACTGAAAATATTTTTAATTTTTTGAATAAAAATAAAAAGATAGCCAATATGAATTCTTCGGTTATACAAAAAAAACCTAAAATATAAATATGAATAGAGTAAAAATAATCGCTGAAATTGGTCCAAATCATAATGGTTCAATAAAACTAGCTAAAAGAATAATTAAACAAATTTCAAAACTTGACATTGATTATATTAAATTTCAATTCTCTAATCCAAGTCAGGTCTATAGCAAAGACTCGTTTAAGGCCAGTTATCAAAAAAAAAATGACGGAAAAAGAACAATAATAGAGATGAGCAAAAAAAACCAACTAACTTTAAGTGAACATTTAGAACTTTCTAAATATTGTTCCTTTTTTAAAAAAGAATATTGTTGCTCATTTTTTGATTTACATAGTATTACTAAAATGGATAAAAAAATTAATTTACCATTTTACAAAATTCCATCTGGTGAAATTTGCTCAATTGATATATTGAAATTTATTTCAAAAAAAAATAAAAAAATTCTTTTATCAACTGGAATGGCTGATATTAAAATAATTAAAAATAGCGTTAATTTATTAAAAAAAAAAAATATTATTTTATTACACTGTGTAAGCTCTTATCCAACAAATCCTAATAATATAAATTTGAATTTTATCGATACCTTGAAAAAGAAATTTAATTTAAAAATTGGTTTTTCCGATCATACAAAAGGATATTTACCAGCACTAGGTGCAATTGCAAAAGGAGCGGAATACATAGAAAAGCATGTAACTTTGAACAATAATTTGAAAGGTCCCGATCATAAAGCATCTCTTAATATAAATGCATTTAAGAAATACGTTAGCCAGATTAGAAAATTTGAGAAAATCTTGGGAAAAAAACAAAAGAAAATGTTAATAAATGAAATTGATGTAAAAAAAATGTCTAGAAAAAGTGTTGTCTCAAAAAAACTTATAAGAAAAGGTCAAATAATTAAGTATGAAGACATTTGTTTTAAAAGACCCGGAACAGGTTTTAATCCTTTATATGCAAAATTTATAATAAATAAAAAAGTTAAAAATAATATTTTAAAAGATAAGGTAATTAAACCAAATGATTTAGTTTTGAAAAACAGTTTATATAAAAAATTTTTAAATTAATGAAAAAAACTATTTATGCATATACTGCTGGAAGATCAGACTTTGATCGTTATTATCCTATAGTCAAAAACATAATTTCATTTAAAAATATTGATTTCAAATTGATTACATCAAATACCCACTATCTTAAAAAGTTTGGTACTACAATTAATGAAATAAAAATAAAAAAAATTCCTTACGTAAGAAGAAAACCAAAATTGATTTTTGATTATGAAAAAATAATTTTAACAGAAGGAAATTATTTAACTGACTTATTTAAAAAGAAAAAACCTGACTTATTAGTTCTTTTTGGCGATAGATATGAAATGCTGGTAGCTGCTACTACTGCTGTTGCATTTAATATTCCTATACTACATTTATATGGAGGAGCTGTAACCCTTGGATCAACCGATGAACTTAATAGACACGCAATCACAAAATTGTCAAATTATCATTTAGTTGCTCATCCAAAATATGCCAAGAGATTAGAGCAGCTGGGAGAAGAAAAGTGGAGAATAAAAGTTATTGGAATGCCTGAATTATCTTATCTCAAAAAATTACCCACATATAGCTATAGCAATCTAAAAAAAAAAATTGGATTAAATTTAAAAAAACCAACTATATTAGTAAATTTTCACCCTTTAACCAAAAACTTAGAAAATAACAAAAAATACTTATCAAATTTATTAGAAAGTCTTAAAAATTTAAAATATCAAATTATTTTTACTTACCCGAATGCTGACAAAAAAAATGATGAAATAATTCGATTAATTTATACTTTTATTAAAAATAAGAAAAATAAAAAAAAAAATATTTTTATCAAAAATTCTGGAGCAGTTTTATATAAAAATTTTCTTGATAAATGCCAATTTATGATAGGCAATTCATCTAGTGGGATAGTTGAGTCTGCCTCCTTCAAAATACCTTCAATAAATATTGGTGATAGACAAAAAGGAAAAGTATTTCCAAAAAATGTTATATCATGCTCATATGAAATTAATGATATAAAAAAAAAAATTTTAAAAATTCAATCTAAATCTTTTATTAAAAAATTAAAAACAATCAAAAATCCCTATTCAAGTAAAATATCAATTAAAAAAATTGCAAAAATAATTATAGATTTAAAAATTGATAAAAAATTAATAAATAAAAAATTTATAGATAAAATTTAATATGAAAATTTTATTAACAAATATTGGAAGAAGAACATATCTAATAGATTATTTAATCGAGTTAAAGAAAAAATATAATAAAATAAAAATTTTTGTATCTGACTCTAATGTTAACGCAGCTGGAATGAACTGGGGAAAAAATATCATGGCTATTAAAACACCTCAAACAAAAGACACAAAAAAATATTTAATGAAAATTAAAAAAGTCTGTAATCAATATAAAATTAATTTGATAATACCAGTGTCTGACAGAGATTTAAGCCTATTATCATTGCATGCAAAATATTTTAAAAAAATAAAAACAAAATTAATAATATCATCTTACAAAGTAATAAAGATTTGTAACAATAAGTTGTTAACTCACGAATTCTGTAAAAAAATTAATATTAACACTCCAGGAATAAGAAAACATAATTCAGATTCTGGTTATTTACTAAAACCTATTTACGGGAGTGGAAGTAAAAATATTATACATAAAATTGGAATTCTAAAAAAAACAAAAATAAATTATAAAAAATTTTTTTATCAAAAAAAAATATCAGGTCAAGAATATGGATTAGATATATTAAATGATTTTGGAGGCAAATATATTTCTTGTTGTATTAAAAAAAAATTACTAATGCGGTCAGGTGAAACAGATCAAGCTGAAATAGTTTTTAACAATGAATTAGTTAATTTAGCCAAAAAAATATCTAAACATCTTAATCATATAGGAAATTTAGATTGTGATGTAATTAGATCTAAAAATAAAAAAATATTTGTTATAGATTTAAACCCAAGATTTGGTGGAGGATATCCTTTTACACATAAGTATGGTTATAATTATTTGAAATATATGATAGAAGACGCATTTAACCTTAAAAAAACAAGAATTTTTCGCAAAAATAATAAAAGAATATTTAGTAAGGGAATATCGCTTAGTATTTAAATTTAATGAGTCCAAGAAAAAATTATCATAAAAAAAATTTAACATTGTCAAGTAAATTTAATATTAAATATAAAAACAATTCTTTTGCTAAAACTACTTTACAAAAAATAATTATCACTGGTTCAAATGGATTTTTAGGGTCTAAACTTACAAAGTTTTTTAGTGGGAAATACGAAGTAATTTGCGGTTATAATAATAATCATAATAATATATCTAATAATAAAAAAATTAAAATTAATTATAATAATCTTGAAAACGTAAAAAATTATTTGGAAAGTAACAAAGTTTTTTCAATAATTCATTGCGCAGGGTTAACAAACATAGAATTTTGTGAAGAAAATAAATCAAAATGTTTAGAGGTAAATTATAAGTTTACACAGAAACTTGTTCAAATTTCGAAAAAAAAAAAAATACTTTTTGTTTTTTTGAGCACAGACCATCTTTATGATGGTAAAAAAAAAAAATATCTAGAGAAAGACACTACATCACCATTAAATAATTATGCAATATCAAAAATCAAATCAGAGCATTATATAAAAAAAAAGTTGAAAAAATATCTAATTCTAAGAACGAATTTTTTTGGATTTCAAAAAGAATACAATAAGAAGAATTTTTTCAATTTTATCTTTAAATCTTTGAGTAAAAAAAAGGAAATTAAATTATTTGGTGATGTTTATTTTTCTCCAGTTCATTACTTAACGTTTTGTGAGATTTTATCAAAATTAATGAGTATTAGAAAATATGGTATTTTTAATATTTCATCAGATCAAAGAATTTCTAAGTATAAATTTGGTAAACTTATTGCTAAATATTTTTCATTTAAAGATAATAAAATTAAAAATGTATCAATAGATAAAATCAAAAATTTGGTCAAAAGGCCAAAGAATATGTCTTTAAATAATCTTGTGATTAAGAAGACTCTTAAAATCAAAAATATAAACATAATTAATAACATTAAAAGAGATTTAAAAATTATTAATGATTAAAAAAGAAGAATTAATATTTTTAGATAAGATACAAAGATTAAAATCAGAAAATAGGTTTTTAATTGATTATGCAAATCTTGTATCAGGTATATTTAAATTTCAAAGTAAATTATTAAATAAAAAAAGTATTTTAAAGTTTGAAAAAAATAAACAATTTGGTCTTCCAATTCTAATTCCAAAAGGATTGAATATTTTTGATTATGAAGACAAGAATTATTTTATTTATGGTAAGGGTAAAATTTTAAAACACTTTTACGGTTTAAAAAAAAGAAACTATCAACCGTTTAAAGAAATATTTAAATATGGCCAAATTTATTCCTCTGATTTAAAACCTAAAAAAAAATATCTTAAACTAATTAATAAAATTAATAATTATAATTATTGTGTTAAAGATAAAATAAAAATTCTCAAATCAAAACACAAATCAGTAGCAGCGTTTCAAACAAGAAACATTCCTCATTTGGGTCATGAAAAAATTTTAAGTTATCTTTTAGAAAACACAAACCATGTTGTTATAAACCCATTAATTGGTCCCAAAAAAAAAGGCGACGTTGCACCATATAAAATATATTTATCTTTTAAATATTTAAATAAATATTATGGCAATAGAATCTCGTTTTTACCAATTATTGCAAATATGTTTTACGCTGGTCCAAGAGAGGCTATACATCATAGTTTAATAAGGGAAAATTTTGGTTTTACACATTTTACCATTGGAAGAGATCACGCTGGTCATGGTAATTATTATCCCTATTATTTAGCAACAAAAATGGCAAAAAAAAGTGTTTCTAAATTAGATATAAAGTTATTATTTCACTATGGTAGTTTTTGGCATAGCAAATATAACAAAATAGTCCTTATGAAAAAATTAAATAATAACAAATTTTTAGAAAACATATCTGGATCGGAATTTAGAAATTGTTTAAAAAAAAAAGTTTTATATAAATTTGCTCGTAAAGATTTACAGAATTACTTGATTAAAAAATTATAATGAGATGACAAAAATTCTTGCAACAATAGGAGAGGTTTCATCAGATATTAAAAGTTTAAAAAAAATATATAAACACACCAATTTTTTTAGACTAAACTTATCTCATAACAAATTAAAGTGGCACTCTAAAGTATCAAAAATAATTAAAAAAAATTTTAAAAATTCAATAATTCTTGTTGATTTACCAGGTGTAAAACCAAGAACTTGTAATGAACTAAATATTAAAATTTTAAAAAATCAAATTATAAGATTTTATTTTAAAAAAAAAAAATTTGGGGATGACATATTTTCAATTGGAGTTTCAAACATTATACCAAAAGCCAAAAAAAAATATTTTACTGTATCAGATGGAAAAAATAAATTTAAATTTATAAAACAAACTTCAAATGAGATAATAGGTATTAGTGAAGATAGTTTTATATTATTTCCAAGACAAGGCTTAAATATTCCTTTCTCAAGTTATGATAATAAGTTACAAGAACAAAAATATTTTAATACTCTTAAAAAATTACACCAAATTAAATTTGATGCAGTTGGTCTTAGTTTTATCCAAGACAATAAAATTATAAATAAAATAAAAAAATTATACCCTAAAATTAATCTGATTTCTAAAATAGAAAACTATTTAGGTATAAAAAACTTAATTGATATTGTTAAAAGTTCAGATGGTATTATGATTGATCGAGGAGACCTTCAGGCTGAATTAGGAGAATTAAATCTTTTTGACAATGTCCGAAAAATAATATCAGTCTCTCACAAATTTGGTAAACCATTAATAATGGCAACTGAGAATTTAGGTGGAATGATGTTAGGTACTATGCCAACAAAAAATGATTTAATTTCTATAGGGTATTCTATACAAATGAATGTTGATACCATAATGCTAAGTGAAGAAACCGCAGTAAATAAAAATTTTTTCAAAATTATTAAAACACTTAGCGACATATTGCAGAAAGAAAAAAAAAAGCGTACATCTAAAAAATTCGAATTAAATGACAGCATAATATGGGAAAGTTTAGCCAAATTACAATATTGTAAAATAGTTTTATTTACAAAAAAAGGTTTTGCAATTGATAAAATAAGAACAATAAATCCAGATCTTGATTTATTCATATTTACAGATAATAAAAAAATTTTTAATCAATCCAAAATTAGAAAGTATTGCAAAAGCGTATTAATCCCGAAATTTAACAATAAAAATTTAGAGATGTTTACGTATAAGTATATTAAAAAATATTCAAAAAGTATTTTTTCAAAAACCGAAAACTCGGTTTTATTAAGAGTTAGTTTTCCAACTGGAGGTATGAGAGCCAATACTCTAACAATTCTTAATAAAAAAAGTTTTTCATAATCTATATGTCTTTAAAAAATAAAATTTTAAATAAAATTAATTTAATAAAAGATTTTCTAAACAACAAAAAAAACAGTCTTATAAATATTAATAAACATCCTTTGTTTATTATAAGCACTAATAGATCAGGAGCATCATTACTAGCTTCTTTATTGAGACAACATCCACAAATATTATCTTTAAATGAAGACAAAATATTCAATGAAATAAATAAAAAAGACGGACATGTTGCTGGATTTTCTGAGGACTTTATTTGGAATGGTTTGGATGATAAGGACAGTGATCATAACAATTTACGGAATCATGGATATGTTTGGGGGCATCCTCTTTATTTATCCAGCTATTATAAAGAAAATTATAAATATTCTAATGCATTAATTAATGAAATTTTTAAACATAAAACAGATAAGCTAATATTAATTAAACACCCTTTTTTTTCATTAAGGTTAAAATTAATTAAGAAAATATTCCCTAAAGCAAAAATAATTTTAAATATCAGATCTTATAAAGATTTCATTATTAGTAACAATCATAAATTATCTAAAAGTAATTATAAGAAAAACTTTAATATAAATTCATCTGATCTTGGGTTACATTGGCTATTAATTAATACAATATCTATTTATCATTTAGAAAAATATTTTCCAAATAATTATATTATTTTTAATCATGAGAAACTGTATGATGATAAATTCGATAATCAGACTTTAATGAATTCAATTACAAAATTTGCAAACTTAGAGAGTTTTAATTTTTCATATAAAAATGTTGATATTAAAAATAAATTTAGTTCTAAAATTCATTTTAATTACGATAAAATTCCACAAATAGCAGAAGAAATTGCAAAGTTTGAAAATGAATTAAAAAATGATTAAAAAAACAAAAAAATATAAAGGAGTTTGGTTTTATGGTCTTTCAGGATCAGGAAAAACTTATGCAAGTAAGGTTCTTTTCAAAAAATTAAAAAAGTCTATTTTGATAGATGGCGACTCCGTAAGATCAAAAGTAAGCTTTGATTTAGGTTATTCTGTAAGAGAGAGAAAAATTCAAATTAAGAGATTATTTGGTATGTCAGAAATTTCTATTGCATCAAATATTATCCCTATAGTTTCAAGTGTATATATGAATAAACCTATGAGTCTTTTGTTAAAGAAAAAAAATATTCTTCTCATTCAAATCAAAAGAGATTTAAAAATTTTGCATAAACTTAAGATTTACAAAAAAAAAAGAAATGTAGTAGGAAAAGATATTTTTTTAGAAAATTTTCAATCTAGATTAATTAAAAATACGAATAATATATTATTTAATAAAGAAATTGAAAAAATTGCTAAATTTTTAAGGTGATATTGAATTGAATTATTTTTTTGGAATTAAGAGCAAACATATTGACTGTGAAATAAGAATTCCCATTTTTAAAAATAATGGTGAAAGAATTAGAAGTCCAATTTTAATATCGTGTGAGATTAAAAATGATATGTGGTTTTTAAAAAAATTAAATATTAATTTAAAAAATGATTTTTTTGTATTGAATAATTATCAAATTGATAATGAAAAAGTATTTTTTGTTGATGATGGAAATTTTTTTAAAGCTGATAACATTGAAAAAGGTGTCTTTTTAAATGAAATACAAAATTTTAATTGTTTAACAGATACTGAACCTCAATTTAGATGTAACCTTAAAATTTATAATAATACTGGCTTTTCATCGTATCAATCAGAGTACCCTTTTAAAATGATTGAGCGCTCGGGAAATATTCTTAGTCCCATCTATCCTTTACTTAATGAGAATTCAAATCAAAATTTAATATTTTTGAAAAATATATATTTTAAACCAATTTATGAAAAGTTTGATGTTTATTTAGTTGATATAAAAAAAATGATCATTATCGGTAAATATCAAGCAGTTACAAATAAAACTAATGAAATTGCCATAGATAATAAACTTATTAAAGAGGATTATTATATATTTTCTCAAAAATTTATAGGAATTCCGATTTACGTAAGCATTTATAACAATGCAATCTCAATGGAACATACGCATCCACCTCATCATTATATTTTAAGTCAAGATAAGTACAAAATAGTCAGTAAATTAAAAAAAAAAATAAATGAAATTGTTAATTAAAAGATTATTTAAAAATGAAATAATTTATAAAATTAGAAATAAGATAAATTTTAAACCTGTAAAAATAAATTTAGAAAAAAATAAATTTAACTCATCAGTGTCAGATGCCTTTTTGTGGCGTTGTGATAAGAACTTTAAAACAATATTTAAATATACAGATTTATTAGATTTATTTTATGATGACAAAAACCATAAAATAAGTATCATTTTCTTTGACAATAAGAATACCAAGATAAAAGAAATTGAATATTTAGATATTCTTAATAAAAAGGAATTTTTAATTGATGAAAATTTATTAAATGGACAAGAGGGATATGGTACATTTTATATATTTCATAATTCAAAAAACTTAAAAAATATATCAATCAGAAATAGTTGCTATACTGGGTATTCTTATAAAAAGAACTTATATTCTTTTGTTCATGGAAACTTACCAGCTAAATATTCAAATTTACAAGTTCCATCAGAATTAAAAAATAATATAATTTTTACTAATAGTATTTTTAAAAATCAAAAATATTTTGTTCAAAATGATTTTTCATCATATGATCGAGTAGAAGTTTTTTTTGTTAATTCATCTAGAGATAAATTAAAATTTACGGTAAACAATAAAAGATATGTCTTAAATTATAATCACTGCAAGATTGTAGAGTTACATGATTTAAGTAAGATAATTATTAGTTCCAATTCTTATTTGCTAAGACCAATTATATTCAGTTATAAAGATAATTTTATAGATGTTCAGCATGGATAAATCATTATGATTAAAAAAATTTCTTATATTTTATATTGCATTATTAATTTTTTTAATTCTTTAATAATAATATTAATTAACAAAAATATTTTATTATGGTTTTATACTTTTATACAAGAGGATTCTTATAGAAATTTAAATTTATTAGGAAAGAAGGTTAAATTTTTTTGTCCAAACCATTTGATAAATTTTAGAATAGATACATTTTTCTCGAAAGAACCAGAAACAATTAATTGGATTAATAATTTTAAAAATAAAAATAAAGAAATCATATTTTGGGATATAGGAGCCAATATTGGATTGTACTCAGTCTATGCTAGTTTGAAACATAAAAATAAAATTAGAACTATATCTTTTGAACCATCGAATAATAACTTAAGAATATTGTCTAGAAACATAAGTTTGAACAATCTTCAGAAAAAAATTTATATTAATTCATTAGCACTAGGTAGAAAAAAAACTAATTATCAGCAATTTGCTGATGATCAATTTATTGAAGGTTCAGCTTTTAACCAATTAAGAAATGATATTAAAAAGAGAAAAAATAATGCATATACTCTTTTATCTTCATCAATAGATAAAATGTCAGAAATAAATAAAAATTTGTTCCCAAACTATATTAAAATTGACGTTGATGGGAACGAATTGGATATTTTAATAGGAGGAAAAAAAACTTTTAAAAAAAAATTTGTTCATAGTGTATTAATAGAAATAGATGAAAAATCAAAAGATTATAAAAAAATACTTAATTTTTTTAAAAAAAATAATTTTCAATTAAAAAGTATAAATAAAAGTAAATATTTTATTTCTCAAAACAAATGTGTAAAAAATTATATTTTCGATAAAGTTTTAAAAAAATGAATAGAAGAGAATTTTTTAAATTATGCAATATATCGAGAAAAATATATAAAAAAAAATTAAATTTAATTAGAGCCTCAATATCAGAGTTTAATGTTATGAAATCTCACTCATATTATTTAGATCGTTATCAGCATGATAGCATGAATATTTTTTATTTTTTTAAAAAAATTTTTAAATATTTTATGAATTTAAGTTTCTATGATCAAAATTATAAATTAGATTCAGAGAATTTAATTATTTCAAATTTTATTTCTACAAATCAAGTAGAAAAAAAAGATAATTATTTTTCCCATTTAATAAAAATATTTAATAAAAAAAAAATAAATTATAATATTCTTTATAGAAATATTTCAAAAAGTGAGATTAAATTAAAAAAAAAAAATATATTTTTAACTTCAGCTAAAAGAAATATATTTATTGACATATTTTTTTTTTTT